>Ga0310690_10003916_pt1 | contig 21738 bp, 31 predicted proteins | sample AusTroGonzalo_MG_2_FD_207661 | JGI IMG/M metagenome (GOLD analysis project Ga0310690, IMG submission 207661) | Bovine rumen microbial communities from tropical cattle in Woodstock, Queensland, Australia - Gonzalo_04 (v2) (version 2) | ecosystem: Host-associated > Mammals > Digestive system >... | reverse complement strand
AGTTATATATGGTTTAAAGGTGCAAAAGAATCTTTGCAGTTCATGACCCAATGCAAGCAGATATGCTTGATACTCTGGACATCATCATATCAGGATAAGATAAATGATTATCTTAATGTTTTCGAAAAGAATGGCATTCATTTTGATTACGTTAATGAGAATCCAGAAGTTAAAAATGACGATTTGGGGTGCTTTGATGGTAAACTCTATTTCAATGTAGGCGTAGACGATAAATTCGGTTTTAACGCTGAAAATGGAGATTGGGATGCGGTATTTGAAAGTCTTAACCAATATTTTAAATCATAATCGAGGGATGGAGCAGTTGGTAGTTCGTCAGTCTCATAAGCTGAAGGTCACTGGTTCGAGTCCAGTTCCCTCGACCTTATAATAAGTAAAATTATGACAGGTACGGATATAGATTTAATATGTAGAAATAAACTAGAATATTTATTTTTGGCATCTTTAATAAGTTCTGATAATATAAAAGACAAAAAAGATGCTGAAAGGTCTTTAAAATATATTGATGAGGTTGAGGAAGCACTAGAAAATGCATCAATTTCTGAATCAAAGAAAATGGAATTTAAAGAATATATCAAGAAAGGAAGAGAAATCTTAAATAGAGATATAGAACGTTTTAACAAAAATTAACAAATATCATTTTGCATTTACAATTTTTTTTTGTATATTTGCATATAACCAATGGGTAGGTAGGTAAGCGGTCAAAACAGTGGTAAACTATGGTGCGATATTTCTAGAGTATGGTTGGTTCTAGTCCAACGCCACCGACAAAATAAATTTCGGAAGGCAGCAACGATGGCGGTGTTGTGCGAGACTGTAAATCTCGTCCCACAGGGTAAACATTGGGGGTTCGACTCCCTCCCTTCCGACTATAAAATATTTTTTTCTAATTTATAGCATTTTGGGTTCGAACAATATATTTATATAAAAAAGAATTAACATGTTAAAAGAAAGAGAAAAATATTACATAAAATTAATTAAGGAATCAGAATCATTAATTGAAGTTTGTAAAAAAGCAAGTATTGTACCAACTACTGGTAATTATAATACATTAAAAAAAGTCATAAGTGATAATAATATTAATATATCGCATTTTAAAAGAAAAAATAATGATGGCACAAAGAAGAAAGATACGGCTGAATATGTTGTAAAGGGTGTAAAAGTATCTTCTTCTAAATTGAAAAAAAGATTACTAGCAGAAGGCGTTAAAGAGTATAGGTGCGAAAAATGTAAAAGGACTGAATGGGAAGGTAAACCAATACCTCTAGAATTACACCACATAAATGGTGATAATACAGACAACAGAATAGAAAATCTTCAAATTTTGTGTCCGAATTGCCACACCTTTACTGACAACTACGGCGGTAAAAACCAAAAAATAAATAAGATAAAAGAGGAAAAAAAGAAAAAAGAAAAAGGCTTATCTAATGACGAAAAAAAAGAAATAATAAAATGTTCACTTTGCAATGACAGTATAAAAAAAATAGCAGAAAAAACCAAACATTCAGAAAGAACCATTAAAAAGGTGTTACACGAAAATAATATAAATGTAAACAAAAACGCCAGTAATAAAGAAATGAATGATAAGAAAACGTTTCTTATTGTTGAATCAATAAAAAATACTAAATCATTTAGTAAAACGGCTAGAGAGTTCGGTGTTTCTGATAACGCTATTAAAAAATTGTTAGTGAGAAGAGGTTATCCAAGTCACATAAAGGATTTATTAGAATATATAAATTAACTTTATTTAACATATAAAGTTTTAATATTAAAAATATTTTTTGTATATTTGTATTATTATGAGTAGTCAATACGGAAATCATGCTTATGAGTCGCCACAAGACAAGTGGCTTGAAGAACAATATAGAAAGGAAAGAGAGCAAGGTATCTATCGAAGTGGATATAATTCACAAATAGACCATTGAAATAAAAATCAAGGAATCTTGCAGCAAATTTATTTTATAAATCAGTCCAGGTAGATAAAAAAAAGGATTCCTAATATTTATACAAAGTTCGGGGTGTAGCGCAGTTGGTAGCGCGCATGTTTTGGGAACATGGGGTCGCAGGTTCGAGTCCTGTCACTCCGACTTTTACAAATAAACTAGGTGTGGCGCAATAGGTAGCGCACGGCATTTGGGATGCTGAGGTTGTCAGTCCGAGTCTGGTCACCTAGACAATAGAAAAGTATTAATTTAAAAATAAATGTTATGATGGCTGAATATCAGAAAACGACCAAAGAAATGGTTGATTTGCCAGAGTATGTATTATGCTTTTTAGGTGTAATAATGAATAAGTTAGAGTTCTATGGCCTCATAGACGGTAAGGCATCTAAAATCAGTGAAGATGCTCCAACCACACTTATTGTACCAATTCGTTCAAAGAAGTATAAGTATTGCTATGATGCAATTGAACTTATTGAGAAAACTCTTAAGCGAAGGGGCTTCACGTGTCGTATGACACACTACAAACCTGAAGAGGAAAAGGACGATGACGGTGAGGTTATTTCACTGTATTCATACGAATATAAGATAACTAAGGACTAATATGCAGGAACACCATCGGGAGTTGGTAATGCTTAACCAACCACAACCCAGCAAATGACACGCAATGTGCCCTCGGTGAGTGAAGACGTTTAAGCAGACGTTATCCTGCTCCATATAAGGGGAACGTACAGCAAATTTTCATATTGTATAACATTGTGCGATGCAAAAAACAGAGCGTTCCCTTTTTTTTACTAGATTTATTGTTTTAAATTATATATAATAATAATAAAAAACGTAAAAAAAAAGTAGAAAAAAAAATGAAAAAGTTTTTATTTATGATTGCCCTTATGGTGGGCGTAGTAAGTGCAAACGCGCAGATTGCTACTCAGAATAGCAATGCGCTTGACAACATTGGAGTTGGTGTAACCGCAGGTGTAACCACACCTCTTGACTTTAATTCAATGTTTCCAATTAACACCACTTTTGGTGTTGTAGCAACAAAAGCAATTACTCCAGTACTTGGAGCACAACTTGAGGCAACCACGTCTCTTGGTGATAACCATTTTGCTGATGTTAAGACAGCATTTAAGGCGTTGAACGTTGGTTTGAATGGAAGTGTTAATTTGCCTAACTTGTTCTTGGGTTATAACGGCACACCACGTGCATTCGAGACATCTGCTATTGTAGGTCTTGGCATTAGGCACGCTTTTGATAACGGTGGAAACAACATTGCTCTTAAGACTGGCTTTGACTTTGCCTTCAATATCGGTAAGAAGAAAGCCCATAGTTTGGTATTTACACCAGCAGTCTATTGGGGTCTTAGAAACGGTAATCACATTCAGTTTAACCACAACAACGCTCTTATCAGCTTGATGGCTACTTACATTTACCATTTCAAGAATTCAAATGGTACTCACAGTTTCAAGACTTGGGATATTGGTGCGATGAATGATGAGATTAACTATCTTAAAGGAGCACTTGATGAGTGTCAGAGAACACAGCCAGTTGTTGTAGAAAAGCCACTAATCGTGGAAAAAAAAACTGAAACCGTAATCAATAACACCGTCACAGTTGGAGAATGGACTGTTGAATTTGAACAGGGAAAGTCTGAGTTGTCAGAGACTGCAATCGGAATCCTTGATTCTATTGGACAGGATATTATAGTAGACGTTATTGGAACTGCCTCTCCAGAGGGAACGCCTGAATTTAATCAGCGTATTTCTGAGGAAAGAGCAGCGAAGGTAGCAGATTACCTTACCAAACGAGGTGTTAAGGTTAACAGCTGGAAAGGTATTGGAGTTCAACTTAACCGTCTTGCAATTGTTAAGACTCTAAAGTAAAAAATAAATAACAGTTTTGGTGGTTCCTGTATGATTATACCACAAGCCTTATGTGCTGCGAATTTTTCCTAGATTTGTAGAGAACAGGTTCAAGCAGGATAAATTAAACATACGGATAGTTATTTAGGTATTTTTGTTTTTCAAAAGCATCCTATCAAGCGTGGTAGGAGAGTGGCACAAATAAGGTAGTTGCTGATAAAACGTAAACAGCTCACGGCGTGTACTAAACGAGAGGGAAACCTCATAAAGCACGTGTTTCTGTTTTGTATCGCAAAACAAAAATGGTTTGAGGCAACCAACACAAAATGCCTCACATGCGGGTATAGCACAACGGTTAGTGTAGGAGATTTCCAATCTTCTGATGTGGGTTCGATTCCCATTACCCGCTCTTTTTTAAAAAAAGTGCGTTAAATTGCGGGTATAGCTCAGTGGTAGAGCATCGCCTTGCCAAGGCGAGGGTCGTGAGTTCGAATCTCATTGCCCGCTCCAGCGAAAAAAGGGCTACAGTAGCAGCCTTCAAACCACAGCCCTTGAGCCTCGGAAATGCCTCGACCGCTTTATGCAAAGAGGGAGGCGACAGCCCATTGGGTAATTCCATAGGAGTGGTGTTAGGAAGGCTTTTTAGTTAACCGACATAATAATATTTGAAAATACAAATAACATGAAGTTTGGTGAAAGTTATGAAATTCTAGTAAATGGAGGTTTTGTTGCACGAAGAGATTGGAAAGATTCATTCCTTTGGCTTAAACAGAAAGCCAATGTTAAATCTGAATGGTGCAAAGACCCCATCCTCAAAATGATTGCTGATGCAAATGGGGGAGAGGTAGAAGCAGAACAAACAATCTGCAAATACGATGCTGAAAATAAGAAAATAGTCTCAGGCTGGAATCCTCAACAAGAGGATATGGCAGCTAATGATTGGGAAGAGATTAGAGTCAATTTACAACCAAAGAAAAAAGAAGGTTATGTCGGAGACTTGTTTGATGGCGCAGAGGTTTTTAAAAAGCCCTAAAGCCTCCGATGGCGCAACTGGTTAGCGCAGGAATCTTATACATTCAAGGTTGGAGGTTCAAGTCCTTCTCGGAGGACTTATAAGGTGGCATCAAATAGCCACCTTTATTTGTTTACAATTATATAACATTAGTTATTTTTTATATGATATGCACCCATGCTGGAATTGGTAGACAGGCTACACTAAGGATGTAGTGTCGCAAGGCGTGTGAGTTCGAGTCTCACTGGGTGTACAAAAAATAATTAGTGCTAATTGTAACAATTAATGGCAGAGTTTAAAACAGTAGAAGAAAGCGGAGTTATATTGAGAAGGTCTTGGGCAATGCCCCATAAGAATACATTCTCAATTAAACCATTTAAAGAATTAATAGAGAAATATAAGGCAACCTTACCAGAAGGTGCTATAATACTTGACCCTTTTGCTAATTCAAATAAACACGGTACAATAACTAACGATATTGACCCTAAGTTTGATACTGATTACCATTTGGATGCAAAAGACTTTTTGAAGATGTTTGACGATAATTCAATAGATATGATTCTATATGACCCGCCATTCTCTCCAAACCAAGTTAAAACGTGTTACACAAAGTTGGAAAGAACAGTTGATTGGGAAAGCACATCAGCATCATTTTGGTCAAAGCAGAAGGAAGAAATAGGTAGAATATTAAAGCCAGGTGGCATATGTATAACATTTGGATGGAACTCAGGTGGTGTTGGTAAGAAGTATGGCTGTGAAATAAAAGAGATTTTACTAGTAGCACACGGAGGACAACACAATGATACCATCGCAGTAGTAGACGTAAAAAAATGATTTGGCAAGAAGAAAGTTACCAAGCAGCCCTACAAACGCAAATGAAACAAGAAGCAAGGGCGTGGCTTAAAAATAAGATTGATGAATCAAAAGGCATCATAAGAGCAGAAATTTCCTATGATTGAACTTAATAGTATATATAATGAGGATTGTTTCGATACAATGAAAAAAATGGCTGATAGGTCAGTTAACCTTGTACTAACAAGTCCTCCTTATAATATGACAAAGCGTAAGGGTGGATATGCTGATACTGGTAGGTATGATGTATATACTGATTGGAAAACAGAGGATGAATACCTTGAATTTACAACCAACCTATTTAATGAATTTGATAGGGTGATAGTAGATAATGGCGTAGTCCTTTATAATTTTGGATATAGCATAGAAAACCCAGCACTACCATATAAGTTGGTTACTGCTATTGTCAATAGCACAAATTGGAATTTGGTAGACACAATCTGTTGGAAGAAAAGCAGTGGCTTACCATTCCCTGCTAACAAGTTTAGATTGAGCAGAACGTGGGAATTTGTCTTTGTGTTCACCAAAAAGGGAATGGAGAATAATTTCTTCATTGACAAAGGAATTGCCTCTGTAAGCGAGAAAACCAAGCAGACGTATTACAACGTATATTACAACTTTATTGAAGCAAGGAATAACGATGAAAAGACAAACAAGTTGAACCAAGCAACGTTTAGTAGTGAATTGGTTGTTAAGTTGTTGGACTTGTATGCAGGGGATAAAGGCTTTGTTGTGTATGACCCATTTATGGGAACTGGTACTACAGCAGTAGGATGCTTGCTTTCAAAGAAAAAACCTTTCTATATTGGAAGTGAAATATCTGATAAACAAGTTGAATACTCGCTGGAGAGAATTAAAAAAACGATTAATGAGTGATATTTATATGAAAATTAAATATTATGAAGTTAAACGAATCAGTTATCAACAGAGTAGTAAAAGAAACAATTGATAGATACTTAAGAGAGGGTGAGGTAAAGCAATTCACGCCTTATTCTAAGGAACAAGCAGCCATTAATAAGATGGGGGTTGGCAGAATGGGTAATCCTTCTTACGATAGGGCTAAAAAGGCTGATACAGCAGCCAAATCAACCAAATACCACTCATATAACGATTGGGTGGCTAATCACAAGCCAAAGGGCGTTTCTTGGGCTGATTATCAAAAGATGGAAATTTAATGTTAATTTCTGTTAACTAATTTCTTTTTTTGAAATTTTTTTTGTATATTTGTAAAAGAATTAAAAAACAGACATATGGCAGTATTATTATACATAGTAGTAGCAATGGGTATCATTGGATTGATTGCTTTCGCAGTCGAGATAAAGAATGCCCCTACTATTGACGATAATGAACCATTTTTAAACGGCGATTACGACCCTAAAAAAGACCCAACCTTGGAAAATGAATAGCCATGCACCTGTAGCTCAACTGGATAGAGCAACGGCCTTCTAAGCCGTAGGTTCCGGGTTCGAGTCCCGGCAGGTGTACAAACAAAGGAACGTACAGCAAATTATTAAACTATAAGCATTAATAATTTACAGATGAAGAATGGAGAAACGTTAATTCCGAAAAGGGCGTGATGCACCATTCTATTGGGGCAGCACCAGGCGAATAGTAGTAACCTAAAGTTGCCTACAGTCATTCCCAGACTCTAAAGGGCGTTCCTTAACTTGCACCAGTAGCTCAGTGGATTAGAGCATATGTCTACGGAACATAGGGTCGGGGGTTCGAGTCCCTCCTGGTGTACAAAATAATGAAAACAAAAAATTGTTTATGACAATTAGCGAATTGCAAGAAAAGTTGCGTGGAAAGAATGGCAACTATAAAAGATACACAGGTAGCCCATTAAGATACGCAGGCGGTAAATCTCTAGCTGTAGGGCTGATAACAGAGTTTTTACCAAAGGACGTTAAAAAGGTTGTAAGTCCTTTTATTGGAGGTGGTTCTGTTGAGATTGCTCTTGCAAAAGAGTTAGGATTGGAAGTAGTTGCTTATGATGTTTTTGATTTATTAGTCAATTACTGGCAGCAACAGACGGTTAACGGCGAAGAATTATATAAGAGGCTTGCTGAGATACCGCCAACTAAGGAAGATTACGAAAAGGTAAAAGGAATCCTAAAGGAGCATTGGAATAAGACAGATGGTTATGACGGAAAGCTTTCACCTATAGATGCTGCGGTTTATTATTACTATAATATGCAGTTATCATATGGACCAGGGTTCTTAGGATGGATGTCATCACTATATGAATCTGAAAAGAAATACAAGTCAACAATAGAAAAAGTTAGAGACTTTCACGTACCTAATCTTAAAGTATATTGTAAAGGATTTGATGAAAGTATTCCAGAGAATCAAGGTGAGTTCTTATACTTAGACCCACCATACGTGTTAGATGAAAGTGCAGATAGTAAGATGTTTAAGGGCATTTACCCAATGAGGAATTTCCCTATCCATCACAATGGTTTCGACCATAACAAACTTTGCGAATTATTGCATCAACATAAAGGAGGATTTATACTTTCCTACAACGATTGCTCTCTAGTGAGAGAAGCCTATAAAGACTTTGATATTCATGAGGTTCATTGGCAATACACAATGGGTCAAGGAGAGACAAGAATAGGTAAGAATAGAAAAGAGAGAGACTATGATAACAGTAATGTTAAAACCTCTCACGAACTATTAATTGTAGGAAAATAAAAAAATATTACAGAAAAATATACTTTTTAGAAATTAAAATATAATTATAGAAAAATAATCATTAAAATTATGGCAAACAATAGTAAACATATTACATCTATTATCAAGTCAGCGTTTATCACAAGTAAATGCAATGATAATGCTGTGTCTACATTTGTAGTCGATTTTAATGGAGCAGTAAAACAGCGAAGGCCGATGTATAGTATTTAGAAATGCACTTACACTTCACTATAAACACCAAGCTGTTGATGAACTCCTAAAAAAAGTTTTCAGCAGCTTTTTTTATTTTGTAATGGTATGACTAAAACTGATAACGTAAAAGCACTAATGAGATTCTTAAAAGAACACGGTGCATATTATAAATTTGTAAAGTATTTCTTAACGTCTAGAAACATAAAAATTAGAAGTGGATGGATTACACACCACTCATCATCAGTATTAGGATGGGAATTTTTACCAAAAGACGTTTTGATTAATTTTGCCTTTATTTGGACTGAAACTGATGAAGGCGGCAATTATTGGTCTAACTTAGCAGATGAATGGAGAAAAATCTGTATTGACGAATTGAGACAAGAAAAAGAAAGAAATTTAGTGTTTTAATAAAATTTAACGAAAAAAATTTGGTTTTCTCGATTTTTTTTTGTACCTTTGCACAAGAATATGTAAATAGGCGTATGAAAAAGGCATTTGACGTAAAAGTGGGAGATACCATTATCTATAAGAGTGGTTATAAGGTCATAACAAGTGAAGTGGTTGCAAAGCCAATTGACGATGAAGAAAGACCTAATTTCAAGATAGGTAGAGTAGACCTTGCAAATGGTGAGTATATCACACGTGGTAGCATCATCTATGATTCTGAGGAAGAGGCTAAACAAGCCATTAGAGAAAGCATCCAGAACGAAATAGATAGAGAGGAAGAAACCATTGAGTATCATCAGACCATTCTTAAAGGATTGAAAGTTCTATTTGAAACTTTATAAAAAAAGATATGGCTAAATTACTTGGTAAAAACGTTACAAAATGCTCCAAATGTGGCTCATACCTAGAGTATGACGAAACTGACATTGAGACAAAAGAAATGTCTTATGGAGTAGGAACTTATTATGGCGAAACATATATGGGTAAACTAGTAACTTGCCCTAAGTGCGGAGACAAGATAGAAGTCTATTAAAATATTGGGTAGTAGCTCAGTTGGTTAGAGCAATTGACTGTTAATCAATAGGTCGTGGGTTCGAGTCCCACCTACCCAGCAACGCAATTGACACTACAATTAGGTGGGATGTCCGAGTGGTTTAAGGAGGCGGTCTTGAAAACCGTTTGTCACTAACAATGGCACGGGGGTTCGAATCCCTCTCCCACCGCTATGATTAAATTAGAAGTAGTAAAAACCGAGAAGTACTGCTACATTAACGCATATCTCGATGATGAAACTGAGAGAGTTGGCAAACTTGGAGTTGAATATAAAGGTGAAAAGAAAGCCAAGATAATATACGTTATAACAAACATAAAGCATACTGGTATCGGTATTGCAACTGCAATGCTCAATAAAGCAATTGAACTCTTTAAGGGTTATGAACTTAAACTTAACGTAGTTCCAATGCCACGTGAGGGTGAAAGTTTAAATCATAGAACAACTACTGGACTTGTTAATTTCTATAAGAAGTTTGGTTTTGTTCGTACTGATGACCCTTGTTTTGTAGAAATGATTAAAAAGAATTAAATAAAAAATAGTAAGATTATGAAACGAAAGTGTAAACCATATAAACAGTAACGTGGCTGTGCCGACTTAGAGTTGTGGCGCAGCAAGACAAAAAAAAGCACCCATAGCTCAGTTGGTAGATGCACGTGACTTTTAATCACGGGGTCCTGGGTTCGAGTCCCAGTGGGCGCACATACGCGCTTGTAGCTCAGAGGCAGAGCATCGGTCTCTTAAACCGAGGGTCGAGATTTCGAAATTCTCCGGGCGTACACTTTTAAAAATATTCTATATGAAGAAAGTAGGAGTTATAATCGCTAGAATTCAGCCCATTCATAAAGGGCATCTTGAATTGATTAGACAAGCATTGGCAGAAAATGAAGAGGTATTGCTTCTTGTAGGTTCTGCTGACAAGTTGAATAAGAGAAACCCTATTCCTATTGCACTGAGGCTTGAATTGGCTAAAAAGGCGATTGGAGAAGAGTTTGGACAAGACGCAGAAAGGGTAACAATATCAGCCCTTAACGACCTTACTGACGAATCAGATAATTCACACGATTGGGGTTTCTATCTCTACAGTCATATTGTTGGAATCACAGGCGCACCAGCTTTTACCATCTATTACTCAGATGGATTTGAAATCATAATGCAGTGGTTTCCAAACTTTATCACAAGAGATTTTATCTCATTTAAACTTAACGCTAGAGGTACAATTCATAATAACCTCTCAGCAACAAAGGTAAGAGAAATGATTGTTAGAAACGATATTGACGGGCTAAGAGAATCTGTTCCAAACAGCGTTCTTGAAAACGTTACTCTCATTAAGCATTTTATTGAAGCATTTAAAGACGTTTAATTAAAAGGTTAACAATTATGTTTACATTTCTTGTAGGAGCAGCAATTGGCGCAGTAGCGTACAGCTGGTGGACAAAGCGATAAGCAAGTCTAATAATGGAGATTAATGGCAGCGACTCCATTTCAAATAAAATTCCTGCCACCAACGGGGCTGTAGCTCAGGTGGTAGAGCAGGGGACTGAAAATCCCCGTGTCGGTGGTTCAACTCCACCCAGCCCCACAAATGGATGCACGCTGCGAAGAGAAACATTGCAACATGCCTCTACGGGGAACGACATTTCAAATGTGATTCCGTAGGTTCGAATCCTACTGCATCCCCCTCGTCACAGAGAGCCAGACATAGAAAAGATTTTCTTTGTGTCGGTCATTAGGCATCAGATAAATTGTACATTATTAATGCTAAAATTTGATTTGCTCTGTTTGTAGTGAGACTTTGAGGTGTTTCTGTCGGTGTTTATAGCCAAGTATATAGTATCGAAGAGGCATTTCCTTAGAGAATCTGAGGTATTAAATTGGAAGGTCCTGTGGCATCTAGGGAGTTAGCTCAGTTGGTTTAGAGCGTCTGGTTTACACCCAGAAGGTCAACGGTTCGAATCCGTTACTCCCTACCAAGGAAACTAACAGCAAATAAAATTGCATGTCCAGCCGTAGAAGGTAGTTCGACTCTGCCCGTCACCGCAATGTTAAAATAATCTGGTGGCGTAGTTTAACGGTAGAATAACGTAATTAAATGTTTCCTAATTTTGGTTGCGTATATCAGTAGGTTAGATTGCCATCCTGATAAGATGGAGGTCGCTGGTTCAAGTCCAGCCGTAACCACAAGGTAATTCAGACGAGTTGACGGAGGGGTAGTTACCTCCAGGCGTTAGCAACTCCAAGTGATATTTAACTACGGGTGTCACTGTTTTACCTTAATTGGGGTTGTAGCTCAGTTTGGCTAGAGCATCTGATTTGCATTCAGAGGGTCGTGGGTTCGAGTCCCATCTTCTCCACTTTTACTAGATATTTATAAGCAAATAATAACTTATCTAAAAATATAAACAAAATGTTAACATTAGTAATTATTTTAATTTATTTAATTATTGCATTTGTTGCATACAAGTATGCAATTAGCAAATGGAATAACAAGGAGTGGGAAAAGGTTGTATTCAGTTTAGCGTGGCCTCTTGTATTAATTGTTTGGGGTATTTATAAACTTCACCTTTTATTCTAGGAAATTAAAGAAACTCTCAAGGGAACAAGCAGCAAATTTTAATTAAAGTTCGATTCTTTATTGTATGGTTAAAACATCGTTCCCTATTTTATATGGGCCTATCATGGATTAGAACGTCATGCATTTGGTAAGAGACAAGCAGTGGGCATACACTTGAAATAGCAAAAAAATATAAACGGCGAGAATGTAGATTCTCCTGCTTATGCAATGGCTATCGCAGCCTAAGCTAAGCCGAGAGACTAGGCTCTTCGGAACAGAACATCCTAGTATTTTTGCAAGTTGTACTTGCAAGTGGTGGAACTGATGACTCCTAGTCATCCCCTAGTTTTCCTCGTTTCTTAAAAATGAGGTGGCAGAGAATGGGTGTTAAGTCGGCGCAAGCCACTGGACGCTTCTCCATTTTTTCCACGTTTTCTAAAAATGTGGTGGTCCCAAAGACAACTGGCGTTAAGCCACATGGGAAAGCTTGTAAATCTCTTATGGGATGGTGATTGTGACGAGGGTTCGACCCCCTCTAGGTCCACAAAAAAGCTTTAAAAAATTTTGTTTTTTGAAATATTTTTTGTATATTTGCACAAAATAGTAAAAATTATGGCAAAAATATTAGAATCAGAATTTAGAAAAGAACTTTACAAGAATCTTGTGGATGCAGGATATGATAAGAAAGAAGCACAGCAGATAGTTGGAAAGAAATACTATGTAGCGCTCAAAGACAATACGATAGAATTCCTTTCAAACGCTGTTGAAAAACTCAAGTCTGATACATTTGATTTCAGTATCAAGGAAATGGATATTGATGGTAATATGGAAGAGTTGAGAAAGTTGAAAGAACTATTATAAAATATCGTGGTAGAGTGAAACGGCTTACACACCAGGCTCATAACCTGGTAACAGCAGGTTCGACTCCTGCTGCCGCAACAAACAAGGCAACATACAGCAATTTCTAGGGAAAGTATGACTTGAAATCATAAAAGTGTTGCCTGAAACTGGGATGTGTGGTGTAATTGGCTAACATATAACACTGTCACTGTTAAGTTCGGGGTTCGAGTCCCCCATGTCCCGCATACCATAAATAAAATTATAAAACATGGGACATTTGGCCGAGAGGTTAGGCGCAAGTTTGTGGCACTTGTCAACGTGGGTTCGAGTCCCTCAGTGCCCCCAGAATAATTTAATTTTTTAAAAATAGTAGGTTATGAAGAGTTTTTGGTAGATTATCAATCAATTTTGGTAGCTGAATCGTGTCAGAGGTACTCCTAGAGTTAATTTATTAGACGCAAGTAAGAGTAAAAATGGCTATAAACCATTTCCAACAATGAAAGAATATAATAAATTAATAATAGAAAAGAGTATGGAAAAATTTCAATTTACAGATAAAGCAACCACAAAGGAACAATTTTTAAAGTTCAAAGAGTTCATTAAAGATGACAAACAGTACAAAGGACATCAACATTACGTAGCATATTACATTTTCAAGCATCGTCTTGAGGGTGAAGCACGTGATAAGCATCTTGACAATGAGATTAGGTATCGTTGTTATAAAGGTCTTCGTTCTGGTAGAATTACAAGTTATGGAGGCGGTGATATGACAGAAAACTATGCCATTCCAATGTTCAAGAACTGGGTCATTAAAGTTTACAACGAATATGCAGAATCAGAAGAATAAATTATATGTCTTAATTGACAGTTCGCTTGAGCCTGTATATGGTTGTGTACAAGGTGGACACGCAGTTGCTCAGTGGTTACTAGAGCATCAAAGTGGTTGGAACAATGAGTACTTGATTTACTTAAGTGCTGATGTGAATAAGTGGAAAAGGAAACTGAGCAGAATGTTCATTGACTTTACGGAGTTTAAAGAACCTGACCTTGGTAACAAAACCACGTCTTTAGCTGTACTAGGGCACGATAGTTTATTTAAGAAATTAAAATTAATCAGCACTAGTTAAGTGTTACGGCTGTAGAAATACAGCCAATTGGGCTTATAGTTCAGTGGTAGAACACAGGCTTCTAACACCTGGTGTCGTGGGTTCGAATCCTACTAGGCTCACAATGACGAGTGTAAATAAAAAGAAAAAAGGAAAAAATTCTTATTTATTGAAGGCTAACAAGTATAGCAATAAAATGAAAAGAATTAATTTTTTTAATAAGGTAAACAGAAATAAATTAAAAGATTATGGTAGTTCAGGATATTAAGCCGTTGGTAAAAGGTACAGCAGAGTTACAATATGTATTAGCTGGTGGTATTGCAGTGTATAAAATCATTGCAGTAGACGGTACTGAGTACCAACTTGAAATAGATGTAAGTAATAAGCAAGACGTTGGTGCATCAGCATCTTTCAATGTCACTGAAAAGGCACTGTTGCTTATGAGGTGGATTAGAAAGGCAAATGAGGCTGACGAACTTATAAAAATTAAGGGATAGGAAGGTTGGCTTGGAGGCAGCAATCCTTTAAAGAGTGAAAATAAGTCCATGTAGTACTTGGAGGAAAGGTGGAGTTAATAGCCATCACAACCTTTGATTGTGGGCAAATCACTTATTTTCTTTGGCGTAGCAGCACACCTGTTCCTTTTTTTAAAAGAAAAGTATACTTTTCTGGGGCTATAGCTCAGTTGGCTAGAGCACCTGCTTTGCAAGCAGGGGGTCGTGGGTTCGAGTCCCACTAGCTCCACCAAAAACGCTTTCTTTTCTTCTTTAAAAAACTAATTACCAAATAATTAAAATTATGGAAGAAAAATTTACTTACAGCGGTTTTGAGAACCGTGAGACATGTGAACACCTAAGAGCTGGTGAAACATGTAAGGTAACAGGAATTGGTAACTCTATGACACCAATCCTAAAGTCGCATCAACCTGTAATCTGTGAACCAGTTACAGACGAAACTGAACTTAAAAAGAAGGACATTGTTCTTTGTAAAGTTAAGAGGTATTACTATTTGCACCTGATACACGGTATTAAAGGCAATGGTGAGCAGTTTCTAATTGGTAACAATCATGGTCACATGAATGGATGGATTAGCAGAAATCAGGTTTATGGAAAAGTTATTGAGATTCTTTAGAAAAATCTCTTATTACACGCCCTAGTAGTTTAAATCGTGAAAACTAGACGTATTCTAATGGTGAGTCGAATCATCCTGGGGCACTTGATTCCTACTATTCCCTGAGAGTCGCCAAGCGTCATTCAAAGTAGTAGGTTTGCGAGTGGGCAACTATATAAAGCGTATGCGTTTAAACTGTTATTACAGATGTGATGCATGCTCTGTCAGGTTTAAGCGTGGTGGTTGGCAAATCATGCAACTTACTAACCTTATTTATATAAAGTACCCATTCGATTTTGAAACAAACGTAACTAGACATGAGTGGCTTTGATTATAAAGATGGAGAGCTTGTCTGTAAAAGATGCGGAAGCAAAAATGTATCAGTGAGAACTGGTATGATGACAGACAGAGCAATATGCAATAATTGTGGAAATGAGGATTACCTTTAACATCTTTTAACATAAAAGATTTTGTTTTCCAAACTATTTTTTGTATATTTGCATAAAATTGATGCATTATGGATTTTAGTAAGGTATACAAACCGCCTTTTGTAACAGACGATATAGGTCTTTACATTAAAACCTCAGATGGCGTTAAGTCATTCACCGTAGCAGCCAATGACGCAAAGAAAGAGGCTGATAACATAGTAGCCCTTCTCAATGATGAAGGTGGCGAAAAGTACGATGATATTCTGAGAATGAGCGACAAACTTGTAACAAGTCACGCTTCTATCTTAGTAACAAGAGGTTTAGGGCATTTGCTTGGAATCGAAAAACTCAGCATTGAAGAAGCATATCAGACGCAAGATGACTTTATTGACTGGGTTATAAGTAAAATAAAGAAATAATATCGGACTCCCGATAACGTCATTGAGCACTCGTTGCTCTACGATGTAACAGCCTCCCTTACGTGTGGATTGCGCATGAACACGTACTGAGGACGCGGGTTTTTTGCCAAGTACAACCAGGAAGGCTTGGCAGTTGGCTACTGACTAGACACGTAGTCACGGGTTCGAGGAAATTGGTGGTGCGTCTAATTAAATCCTCCGAATAGCTCACGATAAGAGTGTCGTTTGGTCTGTTGTACGGCACTAGTAAAACAATAGATATTTGCCTCGTTAGCTCAATTGGTAGAGCAGCTGATTTGTAATCAGCAGGTTGTTGGTTCGACCCCGACACGAGGCTCAATTTGCTCCATTAGCTCAGCTGTATAGAGCAAGGGTTTCCTAAACCCTGGGTCACAGGTTAGAGTCCTGTATGGAGTACAAACCCTTCTCAGTTGGGGGTAATAATATCACTGAGTGGCGGATGGAATTATGACAACAAAACAATTTAAATGGTTAAGAAACCATCAGCCAATTGAGGCGTCGTATGTTGAACCATACGATTGCAAAGTGCCTAAGAACTTTCATTATTTTTCAAGAATGACAATGGAGTTCAGTGGTGAGTATTTTGTGTTTAAGGGTGTTTATCACACCTTTTTTGGAAATCATTTGCATGAGCATTTTGGTAGATTCAAAATACACTATAAGAACGTAAGGAAACTTAGATATTATAGAATAGAAAGCCAATACTAAAGGACACGCCAGGGTCAAATCTTGGAGAAGTTACCGTAGGCAACGGACAATATGTATCACACAATCAAGGCTATTGTCACAGTTGTACGGGATGGTGGAATGTAAGTATTAAACAAGGAGGATTACCCAAGTTGGTGAAGGGGGCACATTGCTAACGTGCTAGGTCGGCTAATAACCGGCGCGGGGGTTCGAGTCCCTCATCCTCCGCCAATCAAATAAAAATGATATGATGTTTAAAAAAGATTATAGAGTAGTCGTAGAGTGGGCACAAGATGGAACGCCATACTATCAGTATTTTAGGAAAGGTGAGCCAATTATACCTACAGACGAGGAAAAAAGGGAATTACAATTCTCTTCTGAAAAAAAATAAGGAAATATTTTGTTTTCTCAATTTTTTTTTGTATATTTGCATTGATATGTTAAGAAATTAATATATTGCAGTGTAATATTGCACAAAGTGTTATGCCTCGGTGGTCCAATCTGAGCATGACTGCCACGTAAAGAAATAATTCGAATTAAAGGTCATACGTGGAAAATCCCGGGCTTTTGGATAGGAACGGTTACACCTGATTGTGGGCGAAAGTGGTCGAAGGACTTTATGGGTAGCTTGATGGTGTCGTTTGAGGTAACGTTAGCCTCATTTCATATTAGGTGATGTACAGCCCTTTTATGAAAATTGTTGTGAGGGCGCTAGCGACAATATTATTGTTATGCGATGCCCTCCTTTTTTGTTTGATACTAATTTAATATTATAAATAAAGATTTTAATAATGAAAAAAATTGTTTTTTTATTTATTTCAGCGTTAGCAATAGTTTCTTGCTCAAAGCATGACATTGAGACTAACCAAGCAGAATTTATGACCAACAAGTACAACGCAGTTTTCGTTAATACTTTTGGTGAACCATCAGAGAACCAAGATTGGGGCTTTGGCTCTAGAGTGCTTCCTGCATCATTTGGTGTAGCAACACGTGCGGCTCAGACTAATAGTAACCAATGGGGCACTAATGAGTGGGATGGAAGATATAAGGACTACCCTAAACCATCTGCTATTACAGCAGATGAACTTGAAGCAGTGCTAGAAGTATTTAACACTGTTGGCGCAGAAAGTTATACACCTCTTATAGATTGGAGTGATTTTTATGTTCAGCAAGTTTATAAGGGTGAAGCGAAGTATACTGATGCTGCTGGAAATGAGTTCATAGGTTCTGATGAAATGAATGAACTACATTGCGCTACTGATTTCATACAAACAAACCCTTCGTGGTGGCCAGAGGTATGGGAGCATTCAGGGACATATACTACTGATTGCGTGAACAATTTTAATCGTGGCGATTACAAAGGAGAAGACATTTCTACTTGGAATCCTACTAAATGTATGCTTATGTTCCACTCTTCAACTACTGATTGGAGTTATAAAACTTCTAAAGCTGGTGGTCAGAGGCTTCATTTCTTCCGTATGGAGAAAATTAATGGTAACTACTATGTTGGTTTGGATTTTGCAGCATTTCGTCAAGCAAGTGCAAATGCAAACGAGGATGTAGCCAGAGATTTCATTTATAATGATTGGATTGTTAAGATTGTTCCTGGTACAGGAACGCCTACACCTCCAGTAAGATATACCGTTCGTATTATCTGTGAGGACTTGTATGCAAGCGAAGGTTCAGACTTTGACTTTAACGATGTAGTGTTTGATGCTTCTTATACTGAGGGTTCAAACAAAACGACTGTAACGGTTCAGTGTGCAGGTGGTACACTTCCGTTATTCGTAGCAGGACATGAGGTTCATCAGTTGTTTGCAGAAGCAAATCGTGACTTGAGCATTGGAACTACGACAATGATTAATACCAATAGTGCAATAGGTATTAGTGGTCTCGCACCAGTTTCATTTGAAATTGACCACATTGTAGCACCTTGGGATATTGACGTGGCGGTAAAGATTGAGAATAACCTTGTACCACTTAGCGCAAACGTAGGTTCTCCTGCATCTAAGATTGCAGTAAACCCTGATTTTGTATGGTGTAATGAGAGGGATGACATCAGAGATATTTATCCTAATTTCTCAAGATATGTACAAGATACTAGCGTGAACTGGTACTAAAAGCATACTGAGCCACTGTAAAAAGTGGCTCTTTTTTCTAAAAGCCTCCTTAGCTCAGATGGTAGAGCAACGTATTTAAATGTTCTCTAGAGTTGTGGAATTAACAGCAAATTTGTTTGGCTTGTAACCCGTGTGTCGGCGGTTCGAGTCCGCCAGGAGGCTCAAATAGGAGCATAGTTAAATGGTAGAATACTGGTCTCCAAAACCAGGGATGGGGGTTCGATTCCCTCTGCTCCTGCAAACATTTTAAATTTAAAATCTATGGGCAATTTATATTTAGCAATTTACATTATCGTTGGTTTGTTTCTTTCTATTTTCTGGTGGAATAAGAAATATAAGAAAGATTATGATTACGCGAAAGCGAAGGAAGATGGTGTTGAAGACGGAATGGCTGTATTGCTATTGTTAAATCTATTGTTGTTTTGGCCGTTAATTGCCATTTATAAAGGATTGAAGAAGATACTTAAATAATGGTGCGGTGCCAGAGAGGCCAATTGGGGCAGTCTCATAAGCTGTTAGGGGAAACCCTGTCGTTGGTTCGAATCCAACCTGCACTACCAAGGAAATGCACAGCAAGTTTAATAGTAGAGGAATGGTTCACTCAATTGACTGAAAATCAATTTATTGCCGGTTCGAGTCCGGTCTAAAAAAACGTTTCCTATTTTAATAATATTTATATTAAAAAATAAATCATGAACATTAAAGCATTTTGTTTTACATTAGGTCTTTTGACTTTTGTTGGCTGTAACAAGTATAATTTTGATGCGGCTGACGAGTCACATAAGGCAAAGATTAATGAGAACGTTGAGAAAGTATTTGGCGTTAAATTTGACCCTAATCATATGTGGTGTACAACCACAAATGGTCAAGTTGAAATAAGCGACATCCCTAGTGGTGTTAAGACAATACAAGTATTGACGTATGTGAAGGAAGATGATGGAGAAACATCTTTACTGGTGCTAAATGAGGCTGATGTTAATGGACAAAAGTCTATTAATATGGTGTATGATACTCCAAGTGACAAACTTGGTTTGTATGTATCTTTTGTAAGCAATGGAAACTTTATGTTGAAGAAGGTTGAAGGTAACTCTGTTTCATTGTCAACCAATGTTGCTACAAGAGCAATATCAACGCCTTATACGCTTCCTACTGATGTACTAAAGTTAGATGGCCACATTGCATCTTACGCAAGCGATAGAGGTTGGAACGTGGGCGAAAGACTTTATAGTTATAACTCACAAGCGATGTCTGTACCTGATTACTCAGATGAATATAAAGAGGTATTTAGAGCAATCATATTCTCTTATTTCAAGAATGGTAGAAAGTATAACAACCTACCACTTGTTAAGGAGTCAGGTTATTACAATGGCAATGCTTATCCATTCACTACAGGTAAAGAACCTATCATAGTTTCTCCAGTATACAAGAACGATGGTGGCTATAAAGAGATTGAAAACTCAGACCTTTATTACTATTACTACAAGGAGAGCGATGTACAAGGCGATATTGTTGAGTACATTAAGAATCTTCCAAAGTACAAGGCAATCACATTGAGTGAGTGTATCAGTGGTGATGATGTAATCCACAAGGGTTCAGCATACGCATTGGTATATTGGGGTGATGGAATGCCAAGTGACGATGCTGTAGGTTCTTATTATTTCCCAGAAGGATATAACATTGGCTTTATGGTAAGAGCAATGTGCCCTCTTGAGAGTGGTAAGAAAACTGGTGAACTTTATGGTGATGGACGTTTGAATAATGAAATTAATTCATACAGTAAGTGTAACTTTAGAAGTTCTAACCTTGGTACTGATGGCCCACGTATCTGTTGGATGACAGTTAATGGCAAGATGCTCCTTTGCTTTGAGAGTGGTACTGATGCTGATTTCAACGATATTATCTTAGAGGTTGAAGGTGGTGTTGAGCCAATTATCTTTATACCTGACTTGGAAGATAACTATTTCACATATTGTTTCGAAGATACAGAACTTGGTGATTACGATATGAATGATGTTGTAATCAAGGCAAGGAAGATTAACGAAACAACTGTTGAGTGGAAACTTGTTGCTTGTGGTGCATATGATGAACTTAAGATTATGAACATTGATGGAGAGGTTATCAATGGAAACACTGAGGTTCATAAACTATTTGGAGTTGATGGCGGATATGTTAACACCGTAGCAGGACAGAACGTTCCAATAGTTGTTGACAGAACAAATGTTAACAAGAATTTCAGTTTCTTGGATGCCGAAACACAGCCTTATATTGTAGATATAACAACTGGTAATATAATCCATCTATCAAGAACAGGCGAAGACCCACACGGAATATTGATTCCTTGCAATTTCGCTTATCCTCTTGAAAAGACTTGTATCAAGGATGCATACTCTCTATTTAATAATTGGGGAATGAATCCTGTAGAAAGTACAGATTGGTATAAGCACCCAACAATAGGAAAAACATTCTAAACATATAAAATGCAGCCTATTAAGGCTGCATTTTTTCTTTAATATTATTTCTCCAATTCAATTTTTTTTTGTATATTTGTATATATAATATTTAATTGCGAAATTATGAGAATAGACAATTTGTTTAAAAGGTTTTTAAAAGATAGGATGCTATTTGGTGGAGAAATATCAAAGAGTTCTCTGTTTTTTATGGATGAGTACAAGGATGCGTTTATGCCATTTAACTCATTCAGATGGGATTTGACAAGCGAAGGACATTCCTTTTGGTTTGAACAAGCAGCAGAGTGGATTATGTACCTTTATATAAATCGTGATAACATAGATAAAGAAGATGTTAAAAAATATAGCATAAGTATTGAAAACTTTATTGATGGCATAAGTGATTTGGTTGATAATTATGCTCCTGATGTCACAGAGA
>Ga0310690_10003912_pt1 | contig 21760 bp, 13 predicted proteins | sample AusTroGonzalo_MG_2_FD_207661 | JGI IMG/M metagenome (GOLD analysis project Ga0310690, IMG submission 207661) | Bovine rumen microbial communities from tropical cattle in Woodstock, Queensland, Australia - Gonzalo_04 (v2) (version 2) | ecosystem: Host-associated > Mammals > Digestive system >... | reverse complement strand
GTGGCGGCGATCAGCCCGGTGCCATTGTCACCAACCTGCGAGTGTCGGCGGAGGGTTCCAGTGCGGACTTCTCCTGCGGCACCTCCAAGGTGGCCGACTACGAAGGCAACATCTACGCCACCGTGGAAATCGGTACCCAGTGCTGGATGGCGGAGAACCTCCGCAGCACGAAGTATTCCGACGGCACGGACATCAGCAGTTGGTACAATCCCAACAACAGCAGTGCGAATGCTTCTGTTTACGGTCTCCTTTATCCTTGGGCTAACGTGATGAACAGCGCGGTCGCCACCGATGCCAATCCCAGCAATGTTAAGGGCATCTGTCCTACCGGCTGGCACGTGCCGAGCAAGGCCGAATACGAGACGCTGATTAGCACCGCTACGGCGTTGGAAAGCGGTTGCGGCCCTGCCAGATCCCTTGCCGCCAAAGAGGGTTGGCAGTCGGACGGCAGCAACTCCTGCTATGTGGGTTACAACCAGAGTGTCGCGAACAACGCGACCGGCTTCACCGCGCGTCCGGCCGGATTCGTGGAAGCCGGGCCTGATTACATGAATTTTGGTATAAACGCCAATTTCTGGACCACTTCAGAGCAGACGGACGGCGCATATCGCGTCCGCATACGCTACGACGAAGCCGCAGTCAATGTGGAAACCCGTCAGAAATACTATGGTTTCTCCGTGCGTTGCGTGAAAGACATTGAATCACAGGCCACCGTGCCGGAAGTGAATACTCTTGGGTCTTCGTATTATCAAGAAGGTGATGTTTACCTTATGCAAGGTATAGTGGTTTCGGATGGCGGTTCCGCATTAACGGCGCGTGGTATTTGTTATAGTGATAACAATACGGAGCCAACGCTTTCTAACAGTACACATACTCCCTATTCGACAACAGTAGTAGGTACTACTTTTACCGTGGGATTGTCGGCTGGGAATTTAACTCCAGGAGGGACTTACTATTTCCGTGCATACGCCACCAACGGTGTGGGTACGGCATACGGTGAGACAATGTCTTTCGTGGTTGCAGATAATCTTGTTGTGGACAGTCTGCCTTACGACAAAGGCTTCACGGATGGCAACAGCTGGTATCTGAATCCGTCAAACAATCCGGAGAATTACTGGATGATTGGCGTTCCTGGCGGTACTACTTCAAACGCCCTGTTTATCACGAATGATGGTTCTAATGCAGGATATAATGAATATGCCACTTCAGAAGCCTATGCCGTGAAAGTGTTATATCTGCCTGATGTCGATTCCGTCACAGTGGAATTCGACATGCAAGTGGGTGGCGAGGATAGTTATGATACTCTCTCTGCCTATTTGAGTGCCGTCGGTAATGAGAATCCAAGAAACGAAGTGCTGGGTTCTCCTTCCGTGGTAATCATAACAGGCATAAGTAACACCACTATGCATGTGAAGGAGAAAATGCATAATCCTGCGCCGGATGCCCTTGCGAAGTTAGTCTTTGCTTGGCAAAATAATGGAAGTGCTACGGATAATCCTATTAGTGCCATTATCACCAATTTGAAAGTGACGGTAGATGAGGCTACGGGTGATGAGTTCACCTGCGGCACTTCCACCGTCCAAGACAAAGACGGCAACGAATACAATACCGTGCTGATCGGCAGCCAGTGCTGGATGAAGGAGAACCTGCGCACGACAACGTACGCCGATAACACTCCAATTAATAATGACGATTTCACATCTGTGCCGGACAATGAATACATTGTAGAAACCTACGGATATCTCTATTCATGGTACGCCATGATGAACGGTGCGGATACGAGCAATGCGAACCCCAGTGGCGTGCAGGGCGTTTGTCCCGCCGGCTGGCATGTTCCGAGCCTCGCCGAGTTTGAGCAAATGAGTCAATATTTGATTAACAATGGATTCGACTGCAACGGTGAAGTTGCCAAGACACTGGCTGCCAATACAACCTGGACAGTGAGCACTTATAATCTAAGCGAATGTGCTCCCGCTTATTCTCCGTCCTCTAACAACAGTTCAGGCTTCTCGGCCTACCCAGCCGGCGAATACAACAGTGTGTATGACTATTATGACGAATTCGAATCAAGAGCATTTTTCTGGACCTGTTCCGAATTAGATGATGGTTATGGTAACTACAACAACGCATTAATTTTGTCTGGAGACGCTCCAGAAGCCATGCAATTCTCTCAAGAAAACGCGGCCTACATCTCAGTCCGTTGTTTGAAAGACGCGTATGATCCTGCACCAGCATCGTTCTCCTGCGGCACCTCCACGATCCAGGATGTTGACGGCAACACCTATTCCACCGTGCAGGTCGGCAATCAATGCTGGATGAAGGAGAATTTGCGTACGCAGAAAGCTCCGGATGGCACTGCTATCAGTGGATATTATAGTCCCGGTTACAATATGGAAGATGTCGTCAATTATGGACTTCTCTACGAATTTGCGACGGCGGTGAACGGCCAGGTTGAACCCACCAGTGACTCCATTCAAGGTATCTGCCCTGACGGTTGGCATGTGCCCAGCACAGCAGAATGGGAGGAATTGTTTGGATATGCATATGCATATAATTCCAATTCGACATGCCCTTCTTATGCCTATGCACGATTACTTGCCGATTCATGCTGCTGGATGAGTTCCAGTGAGGAATGTTCGTTGGGCTACAATTTGTCGGAGAACAACGCCACTGGCTTTTCAATCCGTCCAGCAGGTTATTTTGCAGACGGCTATTTCGTCAATTTTGAAAGGAGCGCATTATTCTGGACTTCTGACCCATCCGGAACTAGCACTACCGATGCCAATGTTTATAATTTCCAATACAGTTATGGTGGTATATTCTCCCAGGAACGTCCTATGAGCAATGCTTATTCCATACGCTGTATAAAGAACGAGTAACCATTCGGGATCTATAGAAAATAGGGTTAAGGGCCGTTACCGCGAGGTGGCGGCCCTTTTTAGTTTCAAGTTTCAGGTTTCAAGATAAAATCATTATGACTCCTTGAACAGCCCGTGAGGGGGCAAGAGCTTGGTAGATCATTTAATTTCAGGTTTAAAGGAGGTTGTACGAACAATGCATTAGACGTGTCGTGCTACCTCTTGTGATGGTCCATTGTCAATTAATAGACAGTGCTGTCAAATTAATGGACAATCCTCTTATGAAGAATAGACCTGCAACAAGCTTTCTGATAAAGTGTTACAGGTTTGGCACGATTCTGGCCCTCTACGTCGAAAAAGAAGTTTGTAGTAAATTCAACGAAATGTTGTCTAAGTATAATAAAAAACGTAATGTTATCGTTTATATGGGAATAACAGAACAAACAAACCAAAACCGCAAGAATATGACCTCTTTTTTTACCCACACGGCCAGAACGCTGACCCTGTTGCTTTTGATGTTAATGTGCTGCATCACAGCTGTTTCGCAGAATACCATCGCAGGTGTTTTGGAAGATGATAATACGGGCAAGCCGGTGCAGTATGCCAATGTGAGTCTGCTCCGTCAGAGTGACAGCGTGATGGTGAGCTATGCCGCCGCTGACGACAAAGGAGCCTTCAAGCTGCAGGCGGTGCCCAACGGCAACTACCGCTTGGTTGTCTATTTCGTGGGCTATGAGAACTACGAACAGCTGTTGGAGGTGAGCAAAAGTGTGGATATGGGCACCCTCAAGCTCAAAGCCGGCACGACCACCATTGGAGAGGTGGTGGTCAAGGGCGAACGGCCGCTCTTCGCTGTTGATGGGGAGAAAACGCTCTACAACACGGCCGAAGACCCGAGCGTGCAGGCGGGAACCGCCTCCGACGTGCTGCAGAATGCGCCTGGCGTATCCGTCGATGTGGAAGGCAACGTCACCCTGCGCGGCACCTCCAGCGTGGAAATCTGGATTAACGACAAGCCCTCCCACATGAATGCCGAAAATCTCAAGACCTACCTTCAGCAGATGCCCGCCAACAGCATCGACCATGTGGAGGTGATTACCAATCCTTCTGCACGTTACGGTTCCAAAGCCGACGGCATCATCAACATTGTGACCACAACAAAAGTGATGCGAAACCAGTTCATCAGCTTCGGCGCCAACGCTTCTATCAAACCCTACGTGAGCCCATGGATTTCTTACGTTTGGAGTAACGAGAAACTTTCCATCAACTTTTATACCAACTTCTCCTATTCCATGAACAAGCACTTTGGCCACCGCGATATCACGATTTACCAGCCGGGTTTGGAGGAACGCGAAATGGTGAGCTTCGAGCGCGATTCCACCTATAACAAAGGAAACACTTACGGCTGCGGAGCCCATCTTAACATCAACTACGAGGTGGATAGCATGAATTCCCTCTCCTTCTGGGGCGGTTACTGGCCGAACTGGAGCGATGCCAAAAGTTATGTGGAACAAAATCGTGAAATGTTTTTGGAAAATACCCTTTCCCACTATACATTGGAAGAAACCAGTCGCAATCGTAGTCATTGGGGCGGCTTTGGCCTCTATTATCAACATCGATTCGACCATGAAGGACATAATATCTCCCTTGATGTGAACGGAAGTACATGGGGGTGGGGAGGCAGCGACCGCTCCAATTACCATTTCTCCTCCCCGTCAGAATATCTTCGCGACCTGAGAAGCGATTCCGAATCCGGCAACTTCAATGTGAATGCGGAACTGACCTACAACCGCCCATATTCTGAGAATGGCGAGATTTCCCTGGGTTATTACGGAGATTTCACATATAATCACGACTACAATCTCCAGGATTCTTTGTCGGATGCGGGTGAATGGGTGAAGGATAGATACCGCAGCTACAAAAGCGTGTCTCCGGAACTTGAGAACCAGCTGTTCTTCACGTTGCAGCACAAGTTTGGCAATTTCACCATTAAGCCGGGCGTGCGCTTGGAGCACACCTACACCTCTGTCCTTTACCCCGATATCCAGCCGGACACGTTCGCTGTGAAGAGGCATTTCTTCCATGTGCGCCCGTCGTTGCATCTGTCGTACCGCACTAAATCGATGCATAACTTCCGGTTGAGTTACTCGTTCCGCAGCTCCAATCCTTCCGCCGATCAACTCACACGCTTCGTGACCTACGGAGAGGAGTCCTTCAGCGGCGGCAATCCCGAGTTGAAATCCATCCTCACCCATTCCTTGGAGGCGGGTTGGCAGAAATATTGGACCAAGTACGGTTCTTTGGGGGTGACGCTTTACTATCGAGCCAAGAGTCGAAACATCGATCAAATTACTGTGCCCGCCTATCACGATCTTTATGGCCGTTCCGTCTCCTACAGCTACCCTGTCAATGTGGGCAAGTCGATGAACACGGGCTTGGAGGTCAACACCATGTTCCGCCCGAACGCCATGTTCAACATGCGCCTCTATGCCAACGTCTACCATTCCTACTTGGAAACCATGTACGACAACCAGCTGTACAAACAGCAGATGTGGTCCTACAGTTTCAATATGAGCTTATGGGCGAAATTGTGGAAACGATTGGAAATCAACGTGTCCGGTTATTATGGCTCACCTTCTATCTCGTTGTTCAGCGTCAGCCATGCCCGCTATAGTATCAATGCTGGTCTGCGCTGCGACTTCTTCAACAAGAAACTTTCGGTCTTTTTGAATGCCAACGACATCTTCAACTGGAACAGTTGGGGCTATGACAATGACAGTCCCTATTATGTGTCGCACAGCAATTACAAGTTCAACTCCCGCACGGTGTCATTAGGCTTCACGTTGCGATTCGGCAAAATGGAGCTGGAGAACCAGGCGCGCCAGGGTGCGGCCAGCGAGGGAAGCGGCGGACAGAGTGGCGGCAGATAGCCGTATCTTTTTGTAACTTATTGATAATTATTGTTTTGTGCGGTGGGTTGACATTTTTTTTTGTTAACAAATCATAATTTTGCTATTTTTGCGCCCTATTTCTACAAATCATTAATGAGAATGCAAGAGAATAATTATTTCCCGTCAATGCTTCCTGCCGAGGAGCTCGCGCAGGTGAAGTACATTCCAACACTTCCCGAATTTGTGTCTTGGATTGAACAGAAATGGTCGGATCTGCCTTGTCTTTCCGACACCGTGAACACCTATACCTACAGCCAGGTCTGCGACAGGGTGGCGCGCAAACGTGCCTTGCTCAACGGTTTCGGATTGCAGAAAGGCGACAAGGTGGCCATCCTTGACAATTCCACCCCGGATGCTGTTGAGATGTTTCTCGCGGTCACATCGGCGGGTTTTGTGGCCATCAACCTGCCTGCACAACTTCCGCCTGAAGTCATTGCAGGTTGCTGTATGAAGTTCGGTGTGAAAGTGTTGGCTGTCGGAGATCTTTTCAAGGAGGCTGCCAAAGGAGCTACGTGCCAAGTCATCGACATCAAAGATTTGGCCGATCATACCGCTCCGGTCGCCACGGTTGACAAGAATGAGGCTGCCGCCATCTTCTTCACGGGGGGCACGACAGGCGCACCCAAAGGCGCCATCCTGCCTCACAGAGCCTTGATGCGTGGCGCGTTGAATGGTCTGTATGCTCCCGGCCATCAGTTGGGTTGCCATCGCTATGCCTGTGTGTTGCCGCTCAGCCATGTCTTCGGCTTGATTTACAGCACATTGTCTGTATTGTATAAAGGTGCGGCATGGTATTCCGCCGGCAACACCAAGGATACCATTTCCAAGCTTCCCGTTATCAGACCTACCATGTTGGTGGCGGTTCCCGGTATCTGCGAGATTCTGCTGGGTCTCATCAAAATGTACGGAAAACCGTTCTTGGGTGGCGCTTTGGATGTCATCATCTCAGGCGCGGCCAATGTGCCCCCGAAGCTCATCGGTGAGTATGACGAGCTGGGTATCAAGCTTTTCGGCGGTTACGGCATGACCGAAGGCGCCAATCTCACCACCGGTAATATTGATGTGAAGTCCAGACCCACATCTGTGGGCAAGCTCTATCCGGAGCAGGAAGCCAAGGTGGTGGACGGCGAGTTGTGGTTCCGTGGCGACAACGTCTTCCTCGGCTATTACGGCGATCCGGAAAAAACGGCAGAGACCCTGACCCCCGACGGTTGGGTGAAAACCGGCGACCTGGTCCGTTTCGACGAGGACGGATACATGTATATTGTGGGCCGTATCAAGAACCTCATCATCCTCTCTAACGGCGAGAACATCAGCCCGGAAAGTATCGAGGAGCCCTTCTATAAGGACAACAAGCTCCGTGACTGTTTGGTCAAGGAAGACGAAATGGACGGTCGTCAGGTGATTGCCATTGAGATCCTGCCGCGCATGGAGGAGTTCGGCAATGAGCCTTGGGAAACGGTTGAAGCTTATTTCAAAGAGCTCGTTGGCAAGGTCAACGCCACATTGCCCAGCACACACCAAGTCAGTAAGATCACCGTCCGCAAGGAGGATTTCAAGCGCACGGGTGCTCTTAAAGTTTCACGTAATCAATAAAACCGATGAATAGAGACGCTATTTTCGAGGGATTGAAGGAAATCCTGATCCAAATTAAACCCAGTATGAATGTCTCCTCCTTGAATGAGGATTCACAGCTTGTCCGCGATGTCGGTCTTGATTCACTGACTATACTGCTTCTCAGTCTTGCCGTTGAGAATAAATACGGTTTCAAGTTTGAAGGCACGCCCAAGTTCGAGAAGGTGGGCGAGGTGATTGACTACATCAGTGCACATGCGACGGTTTAGTTTAGGGTTTAGGGTTTAGAGTTTAGGGTTTAGGGTTTAGAGTTTAAGGATTATGAATGTTAAAATTGTAAAGGTGGAAAGTCGCAGACAGCTGAAGCTGTTTGTGACTTTTCCGCTTCATCTGTATAAAGATTGTGCGAATTGGGTGCCGGCGTTGGAAGGTGACGAGTACGACACATTCAACCCCGAAAAGAACGGTGCCTACGACTTCTGCGAGGCGGACTGTTTCTTGGCCTATCGTGGTGACGAGGTAGTGGGACGCGTGGCGGCCATCATCAACCACAAGTCCGATGATGACAAGAAGCTTGTCCGTTTCGGCTGGCTCGACTTCGTCGAGGACGAGGATGTCCTCAAGGCGTTGATCGGGGCGGTCTCCGAGTGGGGCCGTCTGCATGGACGCGAAGAGATGCGTGGACCATGGGGGTTTACTGACATGGACAAGGAAGGTCTGTTGGTGGAGGGCTTCGAGCACTTGAGCCCCTTCACATGCCTCTATAATTACCCCTATTACGGTCCTATGTTGGAGAAAATCGGTTTCACCAAGGATGTCGATTGGACCCAACGCACGATAGAAGTGACTCCGGAGATGCCGCCGATGTACCGTTTCGCCCATTTGATCGAAGAGCGGTCCAAGGTTCATGTCGTCAAGCCCAAGAGTATGAAAGACATGAACAAACGCTACGGCATGGAGATATTCCACTTGTACAACGAGGCTTTCGCCCCATTGCACGGCTTTTCGCCCCTGACCGACAAGCAGATCGAGTCCTATCTGGATACCTATGTGCCCATTTTGGACAAGGATTTCGTGGCGGTGGCTGTCAACGAAAAAGACGAGCCGGTGGGCTTCCTTTTCTGCGTGCCTTCGCTTTCCAAGGCGGTGAAAAAGTCTGACGGGAAGTTGTTCCCCTTCGGATTTATCAACATCTTGCGAGCCTTGAAGAAGAACGACACCATTGAGGCACTCATCATGGGGGTGTTGCCCTCGTATCAGCAGCGCGGGGTTCCGGTCCTGTTGTTCCAGTATTTGCATGAAAATTGCATTAAGCATGGTATCAAGACCATCATCATGAATCCGCAATTGGAGGAAAACCACAAGGTGCAGTCGCTGTTCGGGGAATATAAAACCAACCCGTTCATGCGGCGCAGGGCCTACAAACGGCACGTGTAACCGTATTAAAACAAGGTAGAGACGCTATAAAACAGTAGAGACGCCATAATATGACGTCTCTACATTGTTTATGGATGATTGTTCTACAATTTGTAATAGTTTCCGAGGATTTTGGCGAACCAGCGGGCGGGTAGGAGGCGTTTGAGTAATACCGAAAGGCGTTGCTCGAGCGAGGCCACCACGTAGCCATAGCGCGGGTTCTTTTTGCGTATGATTCTGCTGATTTTGCGGGCCAACACCTGGGGCTTTAAGCCACCGTTCTCGTCGTGCTCGATTTTCCCCATGGACTCGGCGTAGGTCTTGTAGGTTTCCAGGGCTTCGGTTTGGAGTGTCTTTTTGCGGCTGGCGGTGAAACCTGTGGAGAAATCCCCGGGGCGCACCACCACGACCTTGATGCCGAACTGCTGCGTCTCTAACCGGAGAGCTTCGCAATACCCTTCGATGGCGAACTTGCTTGCGGAATAGAAACCTTGGAACGGAAGCCCCATCACGCCGCCGATGGAGCTCATGGCGATGATTTTGCCGGAACCTTGCTTGCGCATGTGGGGCAGCACGGCGGTCACAAAATGGACAAGCCCCATGAAGTTGGCGTCCATCTGCTCCCGCACTTCCTCTTCGGTGGCAAATTCCACAGGACCTCCGATGCCCATTCCGGCGTTGTTGACCAGCACGTCGATGCGCCCCTCTTGGGCCACCACCTGTTGGACGGCGTCTTCCACCGCTTGTCGGTCGCGGACGTCCACACGAAGATAGTTCACATGGGGTAGGGGGAGCACTTCACGGCGCACGGTGCCATATACGGTATGGCCTTCTTCAGCCAGCCTTCTGGCCGTTTCCAGGCCGAAACCCGATGATATGCCGGTGATCAGAACAATCATGGCTATATGACTTCTGCTTCTTTGAAAGCCTTCGTGATTTTCTCTACTGCCACATCCACTTGTCCGTAGGTGTGGGTTGCCATCAGGGCGAAACGGATGAGCACGTCGTTTTCGGGCACGGCTGGTGCGATGACGGGGGTGACAAAAATACCGTCTTCAAGCAACCGGGAGCAGAGCCAGAACGCCTTTTCCGAATTCCGCACGAACAGCGGAATGATGGGGGTCTCGCTTTGGCCGGTGTCGAACCCTCTGTCTTTGAACTGCTGGCGGGCATAGTGGCTCACATCCCAAAGGTGCTGGATGCGCTCCGGCTCCTCCAGCATGATGTCGATGGCCTTGCTGACCGCTGCCACGTTGGAGGGTGGCATGCTGGCGCTGAAAATCAGAGAGCGGGCGTTGTGTTTCAGGAAGTTGATGGTGTCGGAGTCGGAGGCGATGAAGCCGCCTAACGAGCCGAAAGATTTGGAGAAGGTTCCCATGATGAGATCGACCTTGTCGGTCAGTCCGAAGTGGTTGGCCGTGCCCCGGCCTTGGTGCCCCAGCACCCCGATGGAATGGGCGTCGTCGATCATGATTTCGGCGTCGTATTTTTCGGCCAGAGCCACCATTTCGGGCAGCGGGACAATGTCGCCTTCCATGGAGAAGATGCCGTCGGCGACGATCATCTTGACGGATTCGGGGTCGCATTTCTGCAGGCAACTCTCCAAACTGGCCATGTCGTTGTGGGCGTATTTCACCACTTTGCCGAATGCGAGCCGGCTTCCCTCGATGATGGAGGCGTGGTCGAGCCGGTCAAGCAGCAGGTAGTCGTTCCGGCCGCACAAAGCGGAAACCACCCCGAGATTCACTTGGAATCCTGTGCTGAAACAAACGGCTTCCTCCTTGCCTACTAATTTGGCCAATTTCTCCTCCAATTCAACATGGATGTCAAGGGTGCCGTTCAGAAAGCGTGAACCGGAACAGCTCGTGCCGTACTTGTCAATGGCAGCCTTTGCGGCTTCCTTCAGTCGGGGGTCGTTGGAAAGACCGAGATAGCTGTTGGATCCGAACATAAGCACATCCTTGCCGTCGATCTTCACCACTGTGCTCTGTTCAGACTCGATGGCTTTATAATATGGATAGATGCCTTTTGCTCTTGCAATCTGTGGTGCCCGGTATTGTGCGCATTTGTTTCGCAAAATGTTGGTTTTCATATTTGAAGTTTGTCTCAATTATAAGTTACCGTTAGTATTTCACTTCCTTTTCAGGGCTTTTTTTACGTCAAAGAAAACATTGTCGCACCCTAAAAAAAAACGGCTGCAAAGATACACAAATTTTTGTACTTTTGCCGTTTAAAATTTCAATTATGCGCTATCAACCTCTATCAGCTGATTTTTATACCCGCAACCGTCGGAATGTGGTGGGCGAGATGCTCGAAAAATCCGTGGCTATTCTCGTTTCCCACGATGAATATCCGCGTTGCGGTGACACCACGCACCCGTTCCGGCAGAATTCGGAACTGCTCTATCTTTGCGGCATCGACCAGGAGGAGACGATCCTGATGATGGCGCCGTGGCATCCGAACCCGGCCTACCGCGAGGTGCTCTTCATCAAGAACCCGTCGCCCGAGAAGATCGTCTGGTTCGGCCATCGCCTCTCCAAGGAGGATGCCAAAAAGCTGTCCGGTGTGCAGAATGTGATGTTCGTGGAGGAGTTCGAGAGTGTCCTCAATGCCGTGATGGTGCAGTCGGAGCGCGTCTATCTCCACATCCCCGAGGATCCGCGTTTCCGGCAGGAGCTTCCGACCCGCGAAATCCGCTTCGCCAAGCAGCTGAAGGAGAATTACCCCCTGCACGATTACCGTCGCCTGGCCCCGATCCTCTATCCGTTGCGCAATGTCAAGTGTGCCGAGGAGTTGCAGACGATGAAGAAGGCCTGCGAGATTACCGGCAAGATGTTCCGCAGGGCGTTGTCGGCCATCCAACCGGGAAAATACGAATACGAGATTGAGGCGGAGATGACCTACGAGGTGATCCGCAACGGTGCCACCACGCATTCGTTCGCGCCCATCATCGCGGCCGGTCCCGACACCTGCATCCTTCATTATATCAAGAACGACAAGCAGATGAAAGACGGCGACCTGCTGCTGATGGATTTCGGGGCGGAGTATGCCAACTATGCCGGCGACTGCTCCCGCACCGTGCCCGTGAACGGCAAGTTCACCCCAAGACAAAAGGCTGTCTATGAAGCGGTTCTGTCCATCTACAAAGAAACCATTCCGCTTTTCAAGCCGGGTATGACGATCCACAAAATCAACGACTATGTCTTCAAACGGATGGACGAGGAGTTGATAAAGTTGGGATTATATACGCAGGAAGATGTGGACAACCAAGACCCTGCGATGCCTTGCTTCAAAAAGTACTATATGCACAACACCAGTCATTTCATCGGTCTGGATGTGCACGACGTGGGACAGCGCGACTGGGTGTTCCAGCCTGGCAACGTGCTGAGTTGCGAGCCCGGCATCTACATCGCCGAGGAAGGCATCGGCGTCCGCATCGAAACCGACGTGGTGGTCGGGGAGACCCCCATCGATTTGATGGCGGATGTGCCGGTGGAAGTCGAAGAAATTGAACGGTTAATGGCGAATTAAGAATGTAGGGGCGAATAATTATTCGCCCCTACAACCGCAAGAATAATCTATTACCCGTTGTCGAAATGTCCTTTATAGATTGCATTCTCCGTTGTCGCACCCTTTCCATCACCGGTATGGCGAAAAATACCGGCAAGACGGTGACGCTCAACTATTTGCTGGGGTTGCTGCGGGAGCGGGGCAAGCGAGTGGCGGTGACGAGCATCGGCATCGACGGGGAGAAGACCGACCAAGTGACGCAGACCGAGAAGCCGGAAATCGAGTTGTATGAGGGAACGTTGTTTGTGACATCGGAATATCACTACCGGCAGCGGCAACTTCTTTCGGAAATCGTGGATTTATCGGAGGAGAGCACCTCGCTGGGCCGTTTGGTGACCGCTCGGGTGCTGCAGGCGGGCAAGGTGATTCTCTCGGGTCCGGCGACCACCGGCGGTGTCAGGAGAGTGCTCGATAGGATGGGGGAATACAGCGTTGATTTGACCATCGTGGACGGGGCGTTGTCGCGCAAGAGCCACGCCGCGCCGACCATCACCGACGGGCTGATTCTCTCCACGGGTGCGGCTATCGCCCCCGACCTCAACACCATCGTGAAGAAGACCTCCGAACTGCATGACCTGATGCTGCTTCCGGCATACGAAACGGACAAAGCCGACGAGCTGCTGCAGGTCGAGAACGGCATTTTTGCTTTGAAGGACGGGAATCCGGTTTCGCTGAACATTCCCTCGTCGCTGCTTTCCGACAAATACAAAAACGAACTTTTCGCACACGGCAACGAACTTTTCATCAGCGGCATCCTCACCGACATGATGCTGAATTTCCTGAAAATGCAGCCCGAAGTGAAGAATTGCGCCGTTATCGTGAAGGATTTCACCAAAATATTTGTCTCCCCGATGACATTGCGTCTCTTTTTGAGCAAAGGCGGTCGTTTGTTTGTGCTGAAGCGTCCGAATTTACTTGCCGTGACCGTTAATCCCGTGGCCCCCAGTGGTTTCTCTGTCCCGTCAGAGGTGTTGGTTAAGGCCATGGAACGGGTGTTTGACGTGCCGGTTTATGATGTGATGGATCAAAATATTCCTTGAGCAGCCCCGTTAGGGGCAAGAGCTTGGTTGAGCTGTTCGCCTCTTTCAATCATAATACGGTAAAGCTTCCTTTCAGGTAATACGGTCTTCCGATGATATCGTAGAAGCGGATGATGTAGTTGTAAACGGCGCTATAGTAGATTCTGCCATTGATTGTCCCGTCCCATCGGAAATGTTTGTCGGTGGCATGGAAAACTTGCACGCCCCAGCGATTGAAAATGCTGATTTCGAATTCGTTAATGAACGGATGGTATGCTTCAGGAAGGTAGAAATAGTCGTTGATTCCGTCCATGCGGGAAGGGGTGATGGCGTTCGGGAGGTAGAGAAACAGGGTGTCGTTTTCACCGAAGGGTATGGTGTCGGGGTCAGGGCCGGGATCGGGGCCGGGGCCGGGGTCAATACCGCCATCAATCGTAAGGGTCAGGACAACCATACTGTCGCACCCATTATGGTTGTTGAAGTGCTGGGTGTAAGTGCCCGATTCGTTGTAAGTTACGCCGTTCCAGACGAAAGACTCGCTGGCGGTCTGCTCTATTTGTACCGTGTCGTGCGGCACCACCGTAAGGAAAAGGGTGACTTCGCTTTCGCAGTCGGCGGCGACAAGCGTGTGCGTACGGACAATCTCCCCCGCTTCCGTCGTCTCCTGCGCACTGATGGTGAAGCCATAGTTGCTGTAGCCAGCCCCTTGACAAATTGTATCGTAAATCGTCTGTGGGTTGTTGTCAATGACCATCACGTTGACGGAGTCGGTGTTTGTGCAGCCGTAGGCGTTTGTGACCGTGACGGTGTAGTTTGTGGTCTGCAGCGGAACGTCGAAGAAATGCGGTTCGGTGGAGCCGGTGTTCCAGCTGTAAGTGAGTGTGGTATCGTAAACGTTATTCGGAGAGGGGAAATCATGCACGGCACGAACTTTTTGATTTTGATAAGTTGTTTTCGACATTTGCATGGGTACTCCAGATCCTAATTGGAAACCAAAATAGAGTGCCCAAGCTTGGGAGGTACTGGCTTCGGAACTACTCCAATACCCTTGAGAATATCCTGAAGCTGAAAAAAACAATGTTGAACCGCCGGCATTGAGCAATGCTTGTTCAATGAAAGGCAATTGTGCGTATAAAACGTAAAGTTGATGAATGGACGGTAAATACCACCCGTGGTTGAAATCCACAGCGCCGGCTGCATAACTGGACGATACGCCAAATGTGTTGCGTATCTGTTGTGTGTTCGTATAACCAGAGAAATCATTTGTGGAGGATATGGGCGCAAACAGATCTTCTTCGTCGCTCAAACCTGGGACATTGAAACTATTGGGTGACCAAGGAATCGACGTGGACAAGTCATTCAATGCAACCGCCCAGCCACTGCCATCTTCCTGAACAAAGAATACGATGCCTTGAGAGCCGTCTTCCGCAATATAGAGGTCTCCGACATGATAAAGCTGGGCATTCCCCATTAAAAGAATGCTTTGCAACAACAGAAACAGAAACATCTTTTTCATCATGGCAGGAAAAGCTAAAATGAACGGCACATTCGTACCATGAAAAGACCATATTTATCCCCAGCAATAATGGCATGCTCCTTGGCAAGGTACCATGCATCATCAATGTTTCTTTCAGAGGAAGTCCAGTATTTCCATGACACAACAGAAGAGAAAAGATCTCCTCCGACAAGTTGCAGGGAATGGTTTACAACTGAAAGCATAACATAAAGATGGAACATCTGACCTGCGGCGGGCAGATACCACCCGTTGTCGAAATCCACAGCCATGGCTGCATCGTATGAATACATTGATGCGGCGCTTTGTGCCCTGATATCAGCCGTGTTTTGCCAACCACTGGTATCGTTCAACGCAGAAACAGGGGAAGCGTAGTTGGTCAGAGTTTGGACATCTTCATGTATCCCTCCCCACCAATAGGTGCTCGAAGTGTTCAAATCATGCAAGTCAATTGCCCATCCATGATCTCCGGAAGTGTCCACATAGAAAACCACCCCCATGGCCACTTTATTGCAGGGCCAGTCTTCAGGATGAACAGTGGTGCCGTCCGTACACAGGATGTCGCCCACCGCGACCGTCGGCAACTCCGAAGTCAAGGTGACGGAAGCCTGCGGACCGACGGCGTGAAGTTCGGTTTCGCTGCCGATACACAACACTGTCGGGTCTGCCAATGCACTCACCGAAGGGTTCTCTGCAACATGCAACTGCAAGATACTGACACTGTCGCACCCCTGCTGGGTCGTGTCTTGCAGGATATGGACAAAGAATCCCGTACTATCCTGTATTCCAAGCTGATACCCATGTTGTGTGTAAGTGTTTCCTATACAAACCGTGTCGCTGTAGAGATTGGAATAAGAAGGGTTGACCATGATATCAAATGGAATGGAGGTGAGGTCACAACCGTTGTTGACTGTGAGTATGATTTGTACGGAAGATGGGGCATTGGGCATAAAATAGAGCTGTACGCTTGAAGTAACGCCTGCGCTTCCGTAGATACCCACCTCATTGGGAACTATCCAGTGGTAGTGGGCGGCAGTTGAAGGAGGGGCATTTTCCAAGAAATAGGTTTCCAATGCACCGCCACACACCACATTCGGACCATTGATCACTTGGGGTATTTGAATGGCAGGATTGACAGTGAGGTGCAGTATTGTCGTGTATTCGCATCCGCAAGTAAGTGTTACGGAAAAACTGTCCGTGATTTCCCCTGGGGTTAGCTGGTCGAAATGAAAGCCGTTGGCATCGTAGCTGTTCCCTTCGCACGCCACGTCATAGATGTGCACGTAACGGGGCTGGACGTACAGAAACAACGTGTTGGTAGCGCCTTCTTCGCAGTGTATCACATCATAAAAGGTGTTCTGGAAAGTATAATTTCCAGGTATCGACAGGGGAGGCACGTTGAAGTCATAGTTGTTGTAGCCCATGCCTTCGCAAATGGTGTCATAATAAATTTGATCTTGCAAGGGGGTGGTGTCTTGTATGAAGGTGACGGACTGTGTGATCTGGCATCCTGTGACGGTACTGATGACGCAAGTGGCGCCTGTGTCTCCCTGAATAGAATAGGTGGTGGTGGGTGTTGTGCTACCGTTGCTCCAGGCATAGCTTTCGAACCCTTCCGTTGCGCTGATAGTGACCTGATCCCCGTCACAGCCCGTAAATGAAAGTCGGTTGCTGATGCAGGAGGCGGTAAAATAGGCATATCCGTAATGAGCACCAGCCATACAATCGTAGGTTGATAATCGAAGTTTCACCGTCTGTCCCACGTATGCTGACAAATCAAAACCGTTAAGGGTCCATGGCCTCCACATCACAAAAAATCCGTTTCCTGGATTGTAAGTCTGGAAACCGGGGATTGTGGGCGACGATATGACATTGTATTCCATACAGTCACTTATAAGCTCGTCGTTGGCATCCAGCATCTGTATGAGGAAACGGGGTTGGAACATTTCATCATGACCGGGATCCTCCAGCACCACCGCATATTTCAACAGCAAAACGGAATTGTCAGGGTCAACAGTGAAGGTGTAAACCAGGGATTCTGTTTCTGCGCCCACCTGCTCATTGCCTAATTTCACCACCATGCTGTCCCCGTCCGGAAGTAACGGAAGTTGGTCACCCGTGCGTGGGTCGGTCCCTTGTTGTGTGATAAGCGTGTGTCGTCCCGGCATAATGCCGACACTCATTATAGCAGCGGTGGAACCATAGTATCCATTTGTTGAATAATAACCCGTCACATCCGGCCCTGTCAAATCCATAAAATCCGGGCACTGCGCCTGAACGGTGAGGGCGAAAAGCCCCCACAACAGGGAGAGCAGGATTGTTTTGGTACGGTACATGGGGACAGGTTTTAATAATGGGTGTAGGGGCGAATGATTATTCGCCCCTACATTCATCATTCTTAATTCTGAATTATTCCACGTGTTTCAGCTTCTCCACGACCATCGGCCGGTCTTCGGCATACGTCACGCCGAACCATTCGGATTTCGTGGGCAGCACGCGCACACGGGCGTCGCCGCTGGCCATCACCGCAGAAACGGCGTCGGGAATCGGGAACTCAGCCTTGATGTTGCCTTCGTTGTCCTTCAGGAACTGCGCGAACATGCTCTCCAGCTTGTCGAAGAAGCGCGGGGAGAAGCCCCAGAAGTTCATGGAGACGGGCTCCTCGCCGGTGAGCGGGGTCACCACGCCGTCCTCGTCGTTCTGGATGCCGTTGGCCGTGCGGCCGATCTTGCGCATCTCCTTAACCGTGGTCAGATAGCCGTCGCCATCGACCTGGCAGACACCACGCGACACTGTGCCGTTCTCCGACAGGGTCTTGTCCAGTCGGTAGCCCACCATCGCGAAGGCGGCTGGATCGTTGGCGGTCACGTCGCGCAGGTAGTCGCCTAAGATTTGGAAGGGCTCCTTGCCGTAGAAGTCATCGGCGTTGATGACGGTAAACGGCTCCTTAACGGCGTCTTTCGCCACCAAGATGGCGTGCGCGGTGCCGTAGGGTTTCACGCGTTCGGGGTTCACGGAGAAGCCTGCGGGCAGCATGTCGAGTTCTTGGAAGACGTATTCCACGGGGATGACGTCCTTGTACCTCGGCAGGATGTATTCCTGGAAGTCGGCTTCCATGCTGCGGCGGATGACGAGCACCACTTTGCCGTAGCCGGCTTGCGCGGCATATTTCACGGAGTAGTCGAGGATGGTTTCACCATTCGGACCCATTTGGTCCAGTTGTTTCAGACCGCCGTAGCGGCTTCCCATGCCGGCGGCGAGGATTAGGAGGGTTGGTTTCATTATTTTTGGTTTTTTGTTTGTTTCTTTCTTGATCCCCAGGGCTCACTGCGTTCACCCTGGGTTAACACGTGTCGGGCTTGCAGCCCTCTTGGAATTACCGTCATCTTCTCATTGTCATTCATCTCCTCAACGCTTATCACATCGGCTTAATCTTCCGAGCCAGTTTCGCGCACAGTCCCGGGAAGAACCGTTTGATGTGCGCCATGATGAGTTCGGAGCTGCCGACGAGTTGTTCGCGTTTCTCTTTGGCGATGGCTTTGTAGATGATCTGCGAGGCCTTTTCGGGGGTGATGCCGCCGGCCTGCCCAGCGTCCATCTTGCCGTGCTTGCGGCCGTCCTTCTCCAACGAGTTGACGGAGATGTTGGTCTGCACGCGGCCGGGCGTGAGGATAGTGACGCGGATGCCGTCCTTGTAGTTCTCTGCCGCCACGGTCTCGAAGAAGCCGTAGAGCGCGTGCTTGGCCGACGAATAGGCGCACCGCAGCGGGAATCCGAAGAGTCCGGCGATGCTGGTGGTGACGGCCAGCTGACCGCCGCCCTGCGCGATCATCTTGGGCAGCACGGACTTGGTGAGGATGACCGGCGCGTAGAAGTCGATGTCCATCACCTTGCGGATGACGGCCATGTCGGTCTCCACGGTGGTGCCGCGCTGGCTGATGCCGGCGTTGTTGTAGAGGAGGTCGATGCGCCCGTAGGCGTTCCAGGCGTCTTCGGCGAGTTGCGGCAGCGCGTCGGTCTGCCCGAGGTCGAACGGGAGGTTGGTCACCGTCTCCGCGCCGCGCCGCAGACACTCTTCCCGCACCTGCTCCAGCAGGTCGGGCTCCAAGGCGGTGAGGATCAGCCGCGCCCCCGCCTCCGCGAAACGGAACGCGGTTTCCTTGCCGATGCCGGATGAGGTTCCCGTGATCCAGACGACTTTGTGGTTATAGTGGTTCATACACGTTCAAAATTATCACCCCGCAAAAGTACAAAAAATCTTTTTTGATGTGGAAATCCTGCGAAAAGCCGGCTGAACTAACTCTGAAGTGCCCTGTACACCACCACCGCCTCGTCATCCCCCGCTGTTACGGTGAACTCGTCTCCCACCGCTTCGTTCAGACTCCCTTCCCACAACCAGCTGAAAGAACGGTTGTTGACGGGATACTTCAGCCCAGTGAAGGTCAATAGCGTGTACGGGTTGCGGGCGAAAACCGAAACTTGCATTCCTGGGATTGAGGCGAGCGTGACCGATCCGCGCATCACGTTGAACACGCCGTGCTCGGTCAGCATCGCGAGATGTAGCTGTTCCGAATACATCACCATAATGCTCAGATTGGCGATGAAATGGTCTTCGCGCAGACCGCCGCAACCCATCAACAAAATATTGTCATAACCTTTTGAAAGGCAATATTTTAACGCCTTCTGCAGGTCGTTGTATTCCTCGCTGCGGTCCTGATGATACGGGATTTGTTGTCCTTTCGTAGAGACGCAAAATTTTGCGTCTCTACAACAGGGAAAATCTGAATCTGTTTGCGGATTTTCGACATCGGCCTGTTGTTGCAACAATTCCGCATCCATGGAATCCCCGTCACCCACCACCACATCCGGAATGATATTGACGGACAATAATTTTTGAAGCGCACCGTCGCAACAGATGATGCGCTTCTTATCGTTAAGAATCCTCAAGGATAATTCAGAAGAGGGAACCTCGCCATTGGCCACGATGACGGTCGGGAAACCTGATAATTCCCTGAACCAAAAGGCGTTGCTTTGTTTTTTCATATGGCGGTCAAAAGGGGTGCAAGGTTCACGGTGTTGCAGAGACGCAAAATTTTGCGTCTCTACCCTCTGGTTAACTACCAACTGCTAACTAATTAGAACCATCTCACGATATTGAAATCCTGATTGTGCGGGAGCAAGTCGTGGTTAGGGGTCACGCGGATGGCGCAGTCCCAGATGCCGATGTGGCTCGCTTGCTCGTCGCTCACAAACGTACAGATGCCATTGCGCTCCACTTCGAAGACAAACGGGACTTTGAACTGCAGTTTAGGTTGGGCACCATGGTCCTCCGCGGAGACGAAAACCATTTCGATCTTCAGATCTTTGGGTTGGAGGTCGCCGAGACGTAAATGAATCCGGCAAAGCATCTCGTCCCCCACGCAATAGGTGCCCTTGTCCTTCTTCTCATATTCCACACCCACACATTGGATATCGTTCCAGCCTGAGAGGACATTCTCGCGCCATTTGAGCAACATCTTCACATTCTCGTTGTCATTCTGATGCAAACGATGGTATCTGTTCATCAGCTTGCGGTAGAATTTGCGGTAATAGTCGTCCAATTGGCGTTTCATCGTGAAATGAGGGGAAATCATCGTGAAGCAGTTCTTCATCATCTGCACCCATTCCGTCGGAATGTTTTGGGCGTTGCGGGTGTAGAACGCCTTGGTAATATACTCATTGATGATGTTATAGAGCGTTTCAGCATCCAATTCGTCTTGCAAACGGTTGTCTTGGTAGGTGATCTCCTCCTTCAACGCCCAACCGGCGCCCGGAACGTAGCCTTCCGCCCACCAGCCGTCGAGCACGCTAAGGTTCAGCACGCCGTTCATCACGGCTTTCTCGCCGCTGGTGCCGGAAGCCTCCAACGGACGCGTCGGGGTGTTCATCCAGACGTCGCAGCCCGATACTAACTTCTTGGCTAAGATCATGTTGTAGTTCTCCACAAAGACGATCTTGCCGATGAATTCGGGTTTGCGGCTCAATTCGATGATGCGTTTGATCAGATCTTGGCCGGCCTTGTCATGCGGATGCGCCTTGCCTGCGAAAATGAACTGCACAGGTTTCTCCGGGTTGTTGAGCAACGCCTTGAGCTTCTCCTCGTTCATGAAGAGCAGGTGGGCGCGCTTGTAGGTGGCGAAGCGGCGGGCGAAGCCGATGGTCAGCACGTCGCTGCGCAATGCCCTCAGGGTGGCGTCGATGAGCGACGGCGACTCGTTGCGGGTGCGCATCTGCTCGGCCAGCATCTCCTTGATGGCGGTGAACATTTCCGCACGCAATTCCTGCTTGAGCTGCCAAATGTCGGCATCAGGGACAGCGTTTATCTTGCTCCAAATCACGGGATTAGAGCTGTCTCCAGCAAATTCTGCACCGAAGACTTTGCGGTGCAGCGTTTGCCATTTCCTGTGCGCCCACGTCGGGTAGTGCACGCCGTTGGTGACATATCCAATGTGCGATTCCTCAGCGAAACGGCCTTCGTACAGATCAGCGAACATCTCCTGCGACACGCGGCCGTGGATGCGGCTCACCCCGTTGATCTCCTGCGAGAAATGGCACGCGAGGATGCTCATCGAGAACTTGTCGAAGGTGTTGCCTTCGTGCTTGCGGCCGAAGCCCATGAAGGCTTCCCAGCTGACGTTGAACTGCTGGGAGTAGGTGGCGAAGTAGGTGCGCATGAGGTCTTCGGTGAAGGCATCGTGACCGGCGGGCACGGGCGTGTGGGTGGTGTACAGCGAAGAAGCTTTGACCAGTTCGATGGCCACCTGACGGTTTACGTGCTCTTCCTGCATCACTTGCAGAATGCGCTCCAGATTCAGGAAG
>Ga0310690_10003911_pt1 | contig 21761 bp, 26 predicted proteins | sample AusTroGonzalo_MG_2_FD_207661 | JGI IMG/M metagenome (GOLD analysis project Ga0310690, IMG submission 207661) | Bovine rumen microbial communities from tropical cattle in Woodstock, Queensland, Australia - Gonzalo_04 (v2) (version 2) | ecosystem: Host-associated > Mammals > Digestive system >... | reverse complement strand
TCTGAAGCAGAAGAGGGTGAAATACATATTCGTGGTCAACTTGAATCTTTAATAAATGAAATTTCTGGATAAGGAGTGATTTAGATGATACAGTTAGAAACAGCTGAAGATATTGAATTGATTAAACAGTTAGTGCATACTCTTGGTACAAACAAAGAAAATCAGGATGACATTTTAGATGCATTAAGTCATTCTATTAAGAACCTTGAGAATAATCAGAAAAAGACAGATGAACATCTTATTCAAATGCATGAGAAGTTCATTAAACTTGAGGAAGATTTTAAAGAGTTCCAAAAAGGATTCGCACCTACTGATGACAGTAAACCATCTGTTGAAGATAAACCTAAACGTAGGAGACTTAAACAGGACGATAATTTTGTTCCATATAAGGCAGGACAAAGTGCATATTATCACTTAGATCTTGAAGGGATTAATATAATTCATAGGTTCATTAATAAAGGGGTTGAAAGAGAAGCTAAGTTACCTCTTAATGTATTTGAAATCTTAACAATTATTGAAAGATACAGGATGAATGATAATTCCTTAAAAGCAAAAGAGGTTTCAATGTTCTGTAAGATGTTCAAGATTAATAAGGTACAGTTCTCAAAGATCTTTTACAATCTAGAACAAGGTAAATTTGATGTTATAATTTCTATGGTAGACAAAATGATTGGGGAAAGTCTCTTCACTATTGAGAAAGGTACAATCCATAGGAATGGACATGATACTAAATTGAATAATAAAAAGTTTAATGAGCTTGTCAGTATTTACGTCAATGATCCTTATCCATTGTCTGCGCTATGTAAGATTGTTAATGAAGAAAAGGATTATGAACCGTTTGATTTGTTCTGTACTCTCAGAAAGTCAACAGTCGTATCTAAAATCATTGGAGCATAGATATGAAGATTGCGATATTAAGTGATTTACACTTAGGTCATAGGCAGTATGGTTCAATTGAGAGAGAAGAGGACTTCTACTCTCAATACCTTACTTGTATGAAGGAGATTGCTGATAAGAAACCTGATATGGTTATTATTGCAGGAGATCTTTTTGATAAACCAAATCCTTCTCCAAAAGCGATGGCTGTTTATCGTTCTGGAATTAATTTACTTGATTCAAACATAAAGAAGTTCGTTATTAAAGGTAATCATACGATGTTAATGAGAGAAAATCATTACACTGTGGATAATTACTTTAATGATGCAGGCATTGAACAATATATGCTATTAGATGATTCAAAGATGATGATGTTGGGTCTAGAAACTGTAGCTGTTGCTGGAGTTACTTACAGATCAGACAGTATGCTTGAAGAGTTTATTGAAGTAACAAATGATTTATTGGAGGAGTTACCTGATAACTCATTTAATATCTTAGTTGTTCATCAGGCTTTTGAAGAATACTGTGGGTTTACAGGAGCTGAACTGTCAATAGAAAGTTTAGATCTTAGTAATTGCGATCTTGTTATCTGTGGACATATTCATTCACACATACTGCGAGCAATTGATCAGGGTAGGACTAATTCTTTACGTCATTCAGTCTTTCTGCAACCCGGCAGCGTTGAGAGAATGAATACTACAGAAGCTAGAGATGCTGAAGAAAATGGCAAAGGGTTTTGGATCCTTGATACAAAGACTCAGAACATTGACTTCCATGACATAGATTTCAAAAGAAAGTTCTTCCTTGGTGATATAGAATTTCAAACTGTTGGAGAAATGGAAAGTCATTTTGAGGAATTGGAAAAGGTTGTTAAAAAAATGGAAGTTCCTCCAATTATTGCATATAATTACCATGACTTCAGTGGAAATATTGTTCATCTAAGAGATTTAATAAAAGGTATAAGCAAATATGCTCTTATTAATAACTCTAATGTATATGATATGAGTCAAGAAGAGATAACTCTCGAGATTTCAGAGGATGAAATACCTACTGTAACTGAAGCGATTAAAATGCACCAAGAGTTTGAAGAAAATGAATTAAAATTAGCAGTGGATATCTATGAAGCTTTTAAAAGCGATTTAGATGATAGTGTCGGAGGAATCATAGAGAGTTTTTATAAGAAAACCTATACCGATAAAGAATGCACTCCTGATCCGTTGCTTGAGACCATGAGGGATGAAATTGCCGAGTACGAAGAGTTCTTCGAACAACTTGGAGAGTAAAAATTATGTTTGAAAGGTTTATTAAGAATAAAATGTGTGTGGACACAATAATGTGGTTACTTAATCATTCCACAGGAGATTATGATGCAGCAATTATTGCTGCCGATATTGGAGTTCAGGATATCACTAAATTCACAACGGTCTTATTCATTTTAAATGAATTAGATATTATTGATACAAATCAAGACACAAATGAATATAACTTGAGGGTTATTTTCAATGAAGAATCAGTTATTGTTCAGTCATTCAGGACTCTTATGGAGTGTTTTGATAATGAAGCTTATCGTAACTCAAATGTATGTGGAGCATTGTCAGATTATGTTAATGTAGATAATGATCTTGACCCGGAATTAGAATTCATTGATATGTTGAACAGCTTATCAGATGAATACGTTGATAGCTTCCTTGATATGTTCCAACACTACGATGAGATTGAGCTTGATAAGAATCCTATCCTCGCAGAGAGGCAAAAGATGATTAAAGAGGAAGCTAAACGATTAGATGACGCTGGACAACTTGAAGCGTTTATCGAATTTTGTAATCAGAATCGAAAATAGAAACCTTTATATATAGGTTCAAACAAAGTATTAATTACAACTTAAAGAGGTTGATATTATGGCAAACTTAAACGAATTGAAAAGAGCAAATGATAACGAAGACGGTAATAATACCATTAGTTTAAAAGAGCAAAGAATCAAAGCAGTTGAAAGCCAAATTAAAGAGATCAAACCTTTGTTACGTTCTCCAACAAATGCTGTTGTCAAAGATGTAGACATCAGGATTGAGATGGATAAGTATGAGGCTAATCAGAACGATGCTACTGCAAAGTTCCACCCAGGTAGTGTTATTGTAACTACAGAGTTCAAACATCCTGAGACAGGAGAATTAGTAACCTCTAAAGACTGGTTCGGTGGGATGAGAGCATATCTTGCTCTTGATGATGAACTTAGTCCAATCATCGAGAATGGACAGGAAGTTATTCAAAGATACTTCCCAGGAACTGGTAAGTCTGGACTCAGAAGATTCGTCAATGTCATTTTAGATGACATGAGTGATGATCAAATTGAACAGTACAATGACTGGTTAGACTTCTTCTTTGACTATATGCCTGGTCTTAAAGTTAAGATCCAGTCAGAAGTTAACACTTACGAAGGAGAACAAAAGATCAAACAAATTATTGTTAAAGTGAGAGACAACGACTAGTCTCTCTCTTTACAATATTTTTTGTTCTATTTTTCTACAGAGATAATCAACGATCGCTTCTTTTTGTATAAAGATTATTTCGTCATCAAAAAAGATTTTAAATTCTAACTGATTTTTATTGTAAGCTATAAAGAAATATTCATATGTGTTTTCTTTGTCTTTAATCCTAAAACTCCCCAGTTCAAGCCAAAAGCTTTCCGGATTGAACAACCCAAAACATTTCTCGAGAGATTTTCCGGTTTGGTCGTATAATATATCTTGTGGGACTCTAAGAACCACAAAGAGGATTCCTCTATCTCCACAAAGCCATTCGTTTTCAGAAAAGATATCTCCTCCTCCATCGTTTGACAAGGATTGTTCCAATAGTTCTTTAGTAACTGTTCCAAAAATTCCATCAACTCTTCTGTTGCCATTCTTTAACACCTCTTTGAATCGAGGAAGACTTATATCTTTATAGAAGTCCTCATCGTTTAATACAATATAATTCATTCATCTTCAACCTCATCTATATATTTTTCAATAAAATTACCAAAGTCGTTTGAGATCGTGGCGTCCATATTGATAGTGATAACTTTATTCGATGTTTCTAATAAAAATTTCGTATAGGATTTTAAGAAATTTTCAGAAACCTCTTCAATTTCAGAGAAGTCAATTATAACTAAAGAGTTATCCATTTGCTTTTTAATAGCTATAGCAATGTTATCTAAGATATGACCACAAATTAATTTCTTATTAATGACTGATAATTTAATCCAATATCCTTTTATTGAACTAAAATCAATGTTTTTAATTGTTATCCCTGAATTCAGTTCAATAGCATTGATGTCTGTTTCATAAACCACGGTACCATCTCCTATTGTAAAAATAATATCATTCTGATTCACTGTCACTTGGGTCATCTGTATTGGCATCTGTTTCGCCCCCTGTTTCTTCAGGTTCAGCTGGGTCTTCTGGGTCTTCAGTTTCTATAATATCTCCAATGATTACGACTCTCATATCAGGATAAATAGCTTTTGATTTCAGCTTATTAAACGTTATTTTCACACCAACGTATTTATTCTCTTCCATAACATAGGACGTAGTATAGTCTTTATAATAAGATAAAAATTGTTCATCAATATTTACTACTACAGCTGGAATACTTGTATACTCTTTGTTGAATTCAAGGTTAATCTCTTTAGTAAGAGTAACTTCTGCTATCTCCATAAAATGAGATGATTGTGCTGTAGTCACTGGAGTTATTTTATTTTTATCTATACAATATCCTACAAGTCTGGTTCTATAAAAATCATCATCACTTAATTCTAAACCACTTGTTATTGTCAATTCTTTTTCAATAACGGAAGCATCTTCACTGATAGTTTCAAGGTCTTTATCTATTTGTTGAAGAGTAAGTACAACTGATTCCTGATTACACTCCTCTTTCTGTTCGATTTTAGTAATTACAGTAAAATAAGAATTAGGAGAAGTGTTTGGCTCTAGCCCCTTAAGCATATTTTTATTAATCATAAGACACCCTATGTCTTTTTTTATTAAAGAATATTTATAAAATTTTCTTTTCTTAATAATTAATGAATAGCATCTAAACACCTCTTACATATTTTTTTTGTTTAAAAATACATGATGTTATTCTACACCTCCGGACGTGATAAAATGAATGAAGAATTACTAACCAAAGGAAATTTAACAACCTTTGCAACATGGATTGCTATTTTAATATACCCAGTCATTATCGGATGGGGTATTGAAATTGATCAAGTGACTCTCACTTCACTTGTTTATACACTCATAGTAATTATTGTCGCAATTGTATCAAGTAAGAATCCAAATACATTGAAATTTTTAGGAAATTCAAACAAATCGGAGCCTACTACTGAAGAAGCGGTGGGTGAAGATGGCGTCTGATTCCGATAAAAAATACGTATGTATTAGAGAAAAGCAGATCAATAGGCACGAAACGGATATAACAGCTTTACAAGTTCGTGCTGATTATAAGGAACATAAAATTGAAGAACTAGGCAAGAGCATGCATGAAATGGACGAGAAGCTCGATAAAATAACTTCATCGATCGAAGATCTAAAATTACAGTCACAAAAAGATGACTTTAATATAGACAATAGAGTGAAGGCCTTAGAAAGCAAGCTCGACACTTTAAGATGGGTTACTGGAGCATCAGTATCTATTTTAGGAGTATTAGTGGCTGTACTATCATTAGTTATAACATACGTCCACTAATTATTTTACTTTTTTTTTACTATATATATAGCAACTTTTATATACTTTATCAATGAAATATAATTTTAGGTGATATTATTTCATTGAATGAACAATATTTGAAAGACCATCGTATTATTGAAGAAGAATTTACTCCGGTTTTTCAAAGATTAGATGAGAAAGGTGTTGACCCTTTTTCTTTCTGTGTCTTTTTTGCAACTTATTTAAGTAACTTGATGGAAGAAATAGATGACAAGAAGAAGAAGGAAGTTATCATCAGGATCTTTATGGACTGATAAATATGACCGATTGGGAGCAGAAGAAATATCAACAGCTAAATAGAAAGCAGCTTCAGCTTTTCTGTTCTGAGTTCCCATATAAATCTGATACTCAATTATTTGATTCAACATTAGGAAACGGTTTCGAAAGTAAAAAATTCTTTGAGACGAGAGATCAGATAATGGATTTCAAAGAGGAGGCAGCTCAAAATGATGTTGCCTTACAGAAGAAAAGAGATTACACTACTGGGTCAAAGACTACGAAAAACTCTCAGACAATTAGTATAATTGATTCCATTATCGGTGTTGGAGGAGAAGACGAGTATCGCTCGGCTATTGAATTAGCAGAGTTTGAACCGGATCCATTAAGCATGGTCAAAGGACTATTTGTTATTCAAGCAGGACGTCTCCGTCGTGGTATAGAATACGAAAAGGATGTCGGTATGGGGCTCAGTCAAGAGACTGAGGCAGCAATGTCAAATGCTATTAGTTTGACAAAATTAACAAACGAAATTATTAACGGTAAAAAACTTGATGTTCAGCTTGAAGGGTCTCTATCTTCCATGATTATGGGAATGGATCTTGGAGATGAGTCCTTAATAGATGAGGATTATATTGATATTGATATAAAAGAGGATGATAACGATGAATCAGGAAAATCCATATGATGCGGAGTTTTTAAACTACAATGAATTTATAAACATTTCATACAGTGAACTTCGTTCTAAAATCGAGAAACTGAGGTTAGATACTATTCAGGCAAACGACCTGGAAGTTAAGGCATTTGCGGAGAAAAAGTATTTGGAATATCGCCGTATGTATTTAGAGGTTTTTGATGACGATTTACAAATGCAGAAACTCTATGAGGTTGGTCGAGATGATGAGGTAGATGAGGATGTCTAAATTTTTATATGAAGTGGATGAAGAAAAATTTAATGAGCTTGCTCAAGCAAGGTACGATGATAATCAAGATGTCATGAGCTATCTAATAAGATTATGTAACGAGAGGAATGACAGGCGATTTAATTTCACTATCTTAAATCTTGGAGAGATTATGAAGATCTGTGCTATTGAGTTAAACTTAAAGGCCGATGAGATTGAAGGGTATTTAAAGCTTGAGAAGAGTAAAATCCGTGATAGGAGAATGAATAATATCATTAAAGAATTGAATCAGAAAATAAATTTAAGATTTAATTTTGATGAGGATACGGAAATCATTCCAAGTTTGTATACTTATCAGGGTGTAGGATATATTTACATTGATAAAATAGGATTTTGTAATTTATTGGATGAGGTTGATATAGATATAGAAACTTTATCAAATTTATAGAGGTGTTATAATGGATAACTTTACTAATCTTCATCTCCACACATTGTATTCGATTGGAGATTCTGTTATAAAGATTGAAGATTTAGTTAATAAGCTTGTTGAGTATGGTCAAACAGCTTGTGCTATCACTGACCACTCTAGTACTGCAGGCTTCTTTGATTTTAAAAAGGCTTGTCAACAACACGATATTAAACCAATTTTTGGTAATGAATTATATATGAATCAGAGCTATGCATCACCTGATAGAGCCAAAGAACATTTTGTTTGTCTTGCAATGAATGATGAAGGCGTTAGAAATATTAACAGGCTTCAGAATGCAGGTGTTGAGCACTTCTATTATAAACCAACTGTATCTTATGAGTCTTTTGAGGATTATGGTTACGGTCTATTTGGAACATCTGCTTGTTCACAAGGAATCATTCCTCGTCTTATATTAGATGACAAGATAGATACAGCTTGGGATTGGGCAGATAAGTTTATGAATTTATTTGATGAAAATTTTGCTCTTGAGCTGCAGTTTCATCCTGAATATCATGATCAGTATGAGATTAATAAAGGGCTCTTACGTATTCATGAGCTTAGTGGAATTCCATTGACTGTTTCAACAGATGCACATATTATTGATACAACATATTCACCTGTCAGAAAGGCTATAACTGCCATCGGATATAAAACAAAATATGAAAGTGGATATGATACATTATACTCAAATGTTGTTGGCAATACTGATCTGATTTTACAGTTTGCAGAGGCATCTGATTTTGATTTGAAAGTGGCCAGACAGGCTATTGACTTCACAAAAAAAATTGCTGATAAATGTAACGCTGATCTATGTGATACAGGCAGAAAGGTTCCTGAGTTCAATAAGCATGATGAACTTTGGGGATTAATGGATGAGGTACTAGGAGAGAATCTTGATGAATAATGATGAGTATTTAAGAAAGGTTGCATATTATGGGTTAAGAAAATGGTATTTTGATAGTGAATATACTTACGAACAGTATATTGAGAGATTGGATTATGAACTGGATGTAATCATCAAATGTGGTTTGTCAAATTTTATTCTTTTAACATCATATGTTGTTCTCTCTTTAAAAAAAATGGGATTTTTGATAGGGCCAGGTCGAGGAAGCGTAGGAGGCTCTTTGGTTGCTGGAGTCCTTGGGATCCATGAGCTTGACCCTATCAAGGAAGGATTATCTTTTGAAAGATTTATCAATGAGGATAGATTATCCGTATCCCTTGCGGATATAGATATCGATGTTCCTAAAAAGGACAGACCATTCATTGTTAAATGGATGAAAGAGGAGTTTGGTGAGGATAAAACCTATCAGATCGTTAACAACGTTTACTTCAAAGATAAAAATACACTAAAGGATTTATGTAGAATCTTTGATATTCCTGCAGAAATTTCAAACAGATTGACAGCTCCTATGTCTGATGACGATACAATCTATGATCACCCACGTATTTTAGAGTTTCTAAAAGACTATCCTCAAATCCTTGAATTGTTCCCATACATTAAAGGCCTCATCCGTTCCTATTCTGTTCATGCAGGAGGTATATTAATCTCTGATAAACCAATGACAGATTATATATCTCCTTTAAAGACAGAGGGGACTGTAGTTACTTGTTACAACGGAAAGACCTGTGATATAAATGGATTTTTAAAGCAAGATATGCTTGGATTAAATACGTTAAGTATTATTAGTGATTGCTTAAAGTTTATAGGTAAAGATAAATTTGATTTTGATTGCGATATGAATGACCCTAAGGTTTATGAAACCATAAACAAAAGTGTATTAGGGGTATTTCAGCTTGAAGGAAAAGGAGCTGCTGAGTATACATATAAAATGAAACCTCATTGTTTCGATGACCTAGTTGCAGCACTTGCATTGGTTAGGCCAGGTAGTAAGGACTCAGGAGACTCAGATGAGTTCTTAAAGGTCAGATTTGGTGAAAAAGAGATTGAGTATGATCATCCGTTGCTTGAACCTATCTTAAAGGATACTAATGGCTGTATATTGTATCAGGAACAGGCCATGGAAATATCAAGGGTGCTATCAGGCTTTACTGGAGTAGAGGCAGATACATTGAGAAAAGGAATAGGTAAGAAACTCGATTATATTTTTACTGAATATAAACCTAAGTTCATTGAGGGTGCTGTCAAAAATGGTGTTGACGAGAATGTTGCGAAAACCATTTGGGATAAGATAGAGAAGTCATCTTCATACTCATTCAATAAGAGTCACTCTGTAGCATATGCATTAATATCATATAGAACTGCTTATCTTAAGACTTATTATCCTATTGAATTCTATCTGTCTATGTTGGATAATATAGACAAAGGAAAGGACGCTGATGATAAAAGGATTCAAATCTACAGTGAGATTAGAGAGATTGATAAAGAGATTATGAATCCTGACGTGAACCTATCAAAAGAGGTTACAATCAATTATGGAGATAAAATCTATTTATCATTAAGTCTTATTAAAGGTGTAGGTGATAAAGCTGTCCAGAAAATATTAGCGGGACAACCTTATGATTCCTTTAATGATTTTAAGGAAAGGGCAGGTGTTGATAGAAAAGTTCAGAAGGCCATGATTCAAGCAGGATGTTTCGATTCATTAGGTGAAAACAGAAACGTTCTTTACAATAAGACCTCTGGTGATACATCCCTATGGACAAAAAGAGAGGAACTTTTCAGAGAGTTTCAATATATTAAGATTAATCCTCAAGGAAATGTACTTGATTTGTATGACCCTGAAGAATTAGGCATCGTAAAACCAATTTCCTCAATTGATAAAATACTCTCGAATACTGAAGAGTATAAGGACTTCTATATTAAAGGAATTGTATCTAAGTTTAAAAAGCATGATAACTATGCTCACGTAGCTATCACTGATGGTTTCAATTCCATTAGTTTATTTGTGGTAAAGGAGTTCATTGATAGATATATAGAAGAATTAAACGAGGTTGGAAGTTCTTTACTGATTCATGTTCATGGTAAGGGTGAAAAGTATTCTCTATTATCATGTATTAATCTTGAGCAGCCTAAGAAAAGGAGACATGAGTATGCTTTCTATACGGGCAAATCAAAGAATAGTCTTATTCAATTGCAAAAAGAGAATGATCATATTAATGTAGGTCTTGTAAGCAGTGTACGTCCGTTTACTTCTAAGAAAGGAAACAGGTGTCGCTGGTACAATGTATATGTAAATGATGATATCATTCTTAAAGACAGGATTGTCTGTAATGAGAGTACGTTGATGGTTGATGGATCCTATATTTTCTTTTATGTCGGAGATAATGAAACGTTCTTGGATATCAGGAAGGTGGGATAGTGTCTGACATCGAGAAGGCTTTTGAGAATAGAGGATGGAGACTATTCCAGAAACAAATGATCGAGTGGTATACATATGAATTTAAAGAGTTGTCTACTGAGTATAAGGCAGAAGCTATTAAATACGTTATTGAAAACAACGCGAGAATTTTTACAAGAGCTTTCGTTACTAGTGAAAACTTATGCCACAGATGCGGAATCTGTTGTAAAGAGATCGGATGCCCAGATTTTAATCCAGAAACTCGTCTGTGTACTAAACATGATAATCAGAACTCTCCAATCTGTGGTGACTATCCATGGTCGGATGTCGGAATGACTTTTGATTATAATTGTGGGTATCAGCGAGATATCTTTCGAAAATATATGGACTTATATTTCACGAAATCGATAGAATTGATGAAAAATGAGGGGTCAGATGAAAAAGAAAGGTAATAAATCCATTATAAAAGTATTTATTGATACATCAGAAAAAGCATTTGTTCAGAAATCTGAACAGTTTTTTAAGAATAAAGGTATTTATCATGAAAGAAAACCATTGGAAGATGGTGATTTAAAGATTTTACTGAAAACAAAAGAGTTTTTTACCGTAGAAAGAAAGAGGTATGATGACTTTGTCAGTTCATATATAGGTAAGGAAAGACATATTCAAGATCAGGCTGTTCGTATGAATGAGAACTGTAAACATTATTGCTGCATAGTTCACGGAAGCTTTGATGATATCACTAGGGCAGCCCGATACAATCCATCCTTAAAAAGAGTTAAGGAACCTACTGTTCATAAGATACATCAGAAGCTTGAAATGGTATATAAACTTCCATGTTTTTTCGTTGAAACAGAAGCTCAGTATTTTAATAAAGTGTTAGAACTTTCTGATATGCTTGTTAAGGCCAGCGGTACACAGGTGTTATGTAAGAGTACAATCGGAATAGAAGATCGTTCTGATTTATCTATGCTTATGGCTGGAGGAGGTATTGGTGAGGGCACTGCTCGTCTCCTGTTGAATAACTTTGATTCACCCCACGATGCTTTATATGCGCCTCGAGAGGAGTTATTAGAGATCAATGGAATTGGAGAAGGAACTGTTGCAAAAATAAAAGAACTTAAAGAGGTTTTTGAGAATGGAGTCAAGTGAATCCAACAGGGTTTTCAAACCAAAGAAGCTAATTCCATATGATGAGCTGATGAAGTACCTTAGAGAAGGATACACTCTTGAAGAGATCGGAAAAAAGATCGGGAAGTCCCGTAGCTATATATCAGAAATGTTAAAGGAGTATGACATCAAATCTGAGGAGATAGAGGGGAGAAAGTATGCAATGAAACAAAGGCGTAAGATGCTTGAGTCAAGACCCTTTGTTGATGTGATGTATGACAAAATACAGGAGGAAAAGAAATGAGTCTGACAGTCAAGAATGTTTTAGAGGTAGAGGACGATTATCGAAATGTTTTTATTGCTAAAAGTGGTATTCATGTTCCTCCAAAGGTTAAACAACTTAAGTTGGCTGAACGGACAATAAACAACGTACGTTATTATGATGTTTATATTTTGGAACCACAGAAATATTATCGAATCAATTTTAATGAAAAGATAGATGAAGAGTTAAAAGGAAAAGTTCTTCAGGTTGATGATATATATGGAATGGCCGGGTTAATAGTAATCTTCCTTGTAAACGAAGAATGTTGTTATGTATTTAATACAACAAGGAATGTTATTTATTTACAAAAAGGAGCTCACTTAGGAACATGGAGACCAAGTATACCTGAGATGAGAAAGATAGCAAGATATTATGAAAATCTTGAGGGGAATTAAGATGAATGAGACATTACATATTTTAAAGATCTTGAGTGACATAGCTGAAACAACATTCAGAACTAGACGCTCAAGTATTTCAAGGATAGAGGCGTCAGGATTTCCTGTAGAAAACCAGGAAGAATTGAAGAAAGAGATTATAACACCATTGAATGATACTATAGATTATATTTCAAACGAAATTCGTTCTACATTGGTAATGGTGCCGATATATAATTTCTTTCTAGAAAATCAAAAGGGCGTTAATATATATGACGCTGCGCAATTGATCAGTATTTTAGAGGATGTTAACAATTTTAAAACTTTTGGAAACTTATTTTCATATTCTGGGTTCACTCCTAATGCTAAACGATATAATAAGAAATTACATAAATTGTTATTGAGAATGAGTTATAGATTAATTAAAACGAACCCTCAATATGAATTTATATATGAAATTAACCTCAAAAAATATACTGATAAGTATCCCAATTACAAAAGAAGCCATAGAGAGAATATGGCGAGAAGAATAGTTGTTAAAAAGTTTTTAAAGAACTTATACTTTAGTTGGAATCAAATAAATAGAGAGGATTTTTAATGAGAGATACAGTCTCAAGTGCTTTAATTATCATTTTTGTATTAATAGGTATAGTAGGACTACTATACTCTGTTAGAGGTGTATAAATGATTAATGGAATAGAATACTTAAAAAAAATGTATCCAAACCGTGATGAAAAAGATTATCAGCCATCTGGTCTGGATCTAAGATTAGGAAAAGTCTATCGATTAGATAGACTGAAGAGTATGGCAGGTATTTATGATGGAAGAAAAGTTCTTCCTAAACATAAAGAACTAAAGAAAGAAACTTTTACTGTTTATACAGAGGATGGTGCTCTTAAAACAATAAAAGGATGGTGTTTAACCCCTCAGATAGCATACATCTGTGAGGTAGACAGACAAATAAAAATAGGAGAAAATAACGCTCAATTCTATTTGCCTCGCAGCACCTTGTTGCGAGCTGGAGTCAATGTCTATACTGCTCTAGGTGATTTAGGGTACAATGGACACCTATCTTTCTTGGTCATCAATCATGGTGTTCAAGATTTTTTTATAGAAGAAGGAGAAAGATTTGCTCAACTTATAGACTTTGAAGTTCGTGGTGGCACTGAATCTTATGATGGGGATTATCAAGAAGAGGAGGGGTCTTAATGGATTGCAGGAGAGCTAGGTTAGGCGTCGTCGGTCATACAGGAATAGACTATGTTATGTCTACAGATACTATTGGTTATGGTTTTCAAGACGGTTCTATTCATATCCATTCAATAGATAAATATCTTGGTGGAACAGGAATGAATACCGCATACTCTGCTGCTTTAAATGGACTTGAGACAACTTTATTAACTTGTGGCGGTAAGGATTTTAGATTTCCTAAAGAATTCACCGATGAAGTTCATGTAAAACAATTTTTTGTTGAGGGTCAGGAAGATATATCAATGCCAATATGTTTTATTTATAAGGATGACCGAGGAAATCAGGAAGTATTTATATACGATGAAACTCTTGACGCCTATAATAGAATTGAAAAAGCTAATATACATAAGGGTAATGATGCTATTCATATCACAACAACTCCTGTTGAGTTCAGTCTTATGTGCGCTAGAGATGCTCAGGAAGAGTCAGATACTATTGTATCATGGGCTCCTGGACAAAATCTTCAATTATGGGATAGAATTAATTTCATTAGAATGATACAGAATGTTAATATTCTTTTCATCAACAAGGATGAAAGAGATATGATTGAGTATCAATTTAGATTTGAACCAAACGAGCTTTTAGAGTTAATGGATGATTCTCACGATAGATTGATAGTAAATACCCGTGGAGAACATGGTTGTATATTATATAGCGACAAAATAGATGGTTATTATAAACTCAAAGCAGTTCAACTAGAGGAAGAGGCAGTGGTTAATCCTGTGGGATGTGGAGATGCATTTACTGGAGCATTTCTTGCTAAACTATTACAAAGAAATGAGTTTGCTTATTGTGCTAAGTATGCGTCAACATGGGCTTCTTTTATTGCAGAAACAGAGGGTTGTCAAACAAATTATCCAACAAGATCAGAATGTGAAAATAGAATGGATAGTGTTTATGGTAAGTAATGAATGATTTTATATATGGTGAGGAATAATTTCTTATCATATAACATATTTTTTGAAGGAATTTTTATGACGACGCAAAAAAAAGTATTGCATTCAGATGGTTCTTTAGAACCTTTTAAACCTAGATTAATAAAAGACCAGCTATTACGTGAGACAGATATTTCTGAGGAGCAGGCAGATAAGATTAAGATCCGGGTTACTGAAAAAATTAAAAAGATGGACATTGATGAAATTCCTACAGCTATTATTAGAGCAGAGGTGTCAGCACAATTAACATACAGAGGACTTTTTGATGCCGAAGCAGACAGTAGGAAGCTTGGAATGAGTGTAAAAGAGTTTGAGGATTTGATGACACATGGGTGTAAAGATAATGCTAATATCGATTATACTCCTGAAATGATTGCAAAGTATGCTTATGACTCAATTGCAAAAGAATATGCATTGCTTGATATGCCCACTGAGTGTGCAGATGCACATATTAATGGATATCTACATCATCACGATCTTGAATACTTTCATACAAGACCTAATTGTATGAACTATGATCTGAGATTCTTTGCCAGAAACGGTCTTAAGATTGATGGAACAGGACTTGTTGGCTCAGTTGCTGGCGCTGCAAAATCATTAGAAGTATTGTTAAATCATTTGCTTCAAGCATGGATGGCCGGAGCTACCGTATTCTCGGGAGGCCAGGGTTATATCAACTTCAACACGTTTTTGGCACCTTATTGTAAGGGTCGAGATTACAATGATATTAAACAGGCTATACAAGGATTCATTTATAATTGCAACATGAGTTTAATTTGTCGTGGCGGACAGATCCTGTTCAGTTCAATTGGATTAGACCTTTCTATTCCTGATATATTAAAAGATGAACCTGCTGTCGGTCCGAGCGGTGTAATCAATGGTGTTTATGGAGATTATCAAAATGAAGCTGATCTGATTTTCAGAGCAGTATGTGAGGTATCAAATGAAAAGGACGCTAACGGAGACTATCATAGGTTCCCTAATATTCTCTTTAATATTAGGGATGGTGACCTTGTGGAGTATTCAGGAACTTGCAAATTACTTCATGAGACAGGTGCGAATAACCCTACAATCTATTATGTGAACTGTACAGACATAGAGAGGACAGTAATGGGATGCAGGACTGCATTGCCTATGAATTACTCAGGAGATTATGAAAAGGACTGTGCTAATACAGGTAATTTCATGTACAGTACAATTAATTTGCCTTTAATTGCATTGGAGGTTGACGGTGATGAGCAGGAGTTTTTCAATAGACTCGGAGATGTTTGTGAAATAATTTATAAGACGCTTCATTACCGCAGAGAATGTGTTATAGATACTATTTATCATAAGCACATGTCTAATTTCCTTCTTCAAAAAGATAAAGAGACAGGAAAACCATTGTATGATATAGATACGACTACAATGACAATAGGGTTCTGTGGATTAAATGAATGCCTTAATATTTTAGGATATGAAGGCACTCTTGAGGATATGTATGAGGGTAGAATGGGTGTAGGTATATTAAATTATCTTAATTCCATGAAAGATACATTCAAAGAACGTGATGGACTTAGATGGTCAGTCATAGCGTCACCAAGTGAGTCTGCATCACACAGGTTTGCTAAGATCATAAAGGAAAAGTACCCTGATGCTCCTGTACAGGGAACTAAAGATAGCTGGTATCTCACAAACTCTTCGCATATTCCAGTGAACTCTGATACGATATTATTTAATCATATATCAAATGCAGGTCTTTATCATCCATTGACCCTTGGAGGTAATATCCTTCATCTCTGGCTCGGAGAGGTCTGGAGCGATGCAAAATCCGTCTGGGAGATGAATAAGAAGATCATTAAATCTGGTGCAATTTTCTGGGCTTATTCAAAAGTTTTCACTTATTGTCCTGAATGTGGTTTTACACTTAATGATTATCTTTTGGAATGCCCGATTTGTGGATCTACACACCTGTTTACAAGAGATAGGGTGACTGGATACTATCAGACAATAGAAACGTATAATCCTGGCAAGCTACAAGAATTTAAAGAAAGATATAGGCATGATTTAGAATGACATATCAATATACTGATGTAAGTCTACATGAATTTCCGGGTGAAGTGAGTCTTGTGATATACTCCGGAGGGTGCAATATGTATTGCCCCTTCTGTTTCAACCCTGAATTAAGAGAAAAAGAACCAATATCATTTAAACAAGTGAAAGAAGCTGTTAAAGAACATAGAGATTTTATTACGGCCGTTGTGTTAACTGGAGGAGAACCAGGGTTCAATCCTCAGTTCGGAAAGATAATGTCATACCTTAAGGATACAGGTTTAAAGATTAAGTTGAACACTAATGGATATATGCCTGAACGAGGTAGAGGTGTCAGAAGGACAGCTTGGATAGATTATCTTCATATTTCACTAAAACCACCTGCCTTATGTACATGTGTTAAGCCATCTGTAGGCAACTTTTTCTTAAGTGGTCAAATACTTGAATACTCCTTTGTGTATTCAAAGAGTTTTTTCCCAAAACCTATCTTAGATGAATGGGTAAATACATTAAATGAAAAGATAAATCATGGGCACTGGCTCGAAAGGTGGACTCGTCCAGAAATATTTACAATTTCACAGATGCAAATAGGTCATTGCTTAAACAAGTATTATAATCACTGTTCTGTTCCTAGTCGAGCAGAATTATTAGAGGTGGCTTATTTATGCAAAGATATTCCTAGTCGTCATCTTGTTATTGAAACAAAAGAATATGGACGAGAAATTGTTTGGAAAAAAAAGTTTAAATGATATTATATATTAATTTAATCACATGGAGTATAAAGACGCACTGAAAAAAGGTATGGGATATAAGGATTCTGATATCAAAGACGCTTGCGTTGATATATTAACTGAAACAGAAGAATATCCTTTATCGTTTATTGAATTTGAAACTAGAGATTTATTAGGAATAAAGCATACACGACCTGACGGGACTGAAGGTTTTGTAGTATTGAATAAAAAATATATTACATCAATCGCTGTCGTCTATCAGCAGGATATTATATTTGAACAGATTGATGATTCCCATGAGGTCAGTTATAATTAGGTGATAATATGAGAGCATGTATGTGTTCATTAGCAGGAACTAGAGCTTGTGATTATTGTTCTAACGGGCCATCAAGGTCATGGGCTGGGCCGTTTGTTGTACCAGTTCCATACAAGGCACCTGAAGTCAGAAGAACATGGTCTGTAACAAGCATTAGTGATATCCATGAAAAAGAAGAAGACAAAAAAAGCGAATAAGGTATATTTATTTTATGATGAGGACTTCTGTGATCCAGATTTCTGGTCTTGTCCATATAATTGTGACCCTGGATGTTTGGATTACGAAGAAGAACTCTTAACTAATTTTAGAAATAAAGATAAAATAAAAAGAAAAGAAAATAAGTGGTAGACACTGTGACCCGAATTGGTTAGGGACCAGACTGCAGATCTGGGCGATGAGGGTTCGAGTCCCTCCAGTGTCTTTAGTTGTAATCGACAACGACACCAAGCTTTCTAATATTTAATGCATCATTAGAGATATCTGTGTCATTGTGATCTATTTTTCCGTTTGTTGATGAATATAGTTTATATCTCATTTTTTTATGGAACATCGGTATTGTTTCAGCTTTGTATACTACTATTTTTCCTAAGAATAAATTGACTGAATTACCCTTAACAGTTGTATTAACAATATTTCCCAGCAATGATTTGCAGTATTTTGTCGCAACAATATTAATCGATTTAATTCCTTTGTCACTGTTAATCTTTTTAAATACTTGACTGAGAGTTATATATGCATTTGAGGTGTTGTTAGGGCCTGCAGGGTCATAGATAGTATTTAGAGTCGGTAATGTTACTGACATGAATGGCTCTTCACCATTTGGTTTTTCACAAAGCTCAATTCTGATACAATCCTTAGGAATATATACATCACTTGCTATCTGAATACCTACGTGTTTGTAATCAGACAATCCGCCATCGTATGGATTATTGATCCAACCAAGTTGTGTATCCTTACCTGTTGGAAGAGATTGATGTCTAAAGCTAATTTGGTGAGTATATGGATTAGTCTCTTTTAGTTCTCTAATAGCTTTATATTGACCATTACCTTCAGCATGAGCTGCAGTCATATCTTGATCATAAGTATTTTCATCAAAAGTAAGTTCTCCGTGTTTAAATGTTGAAGCGTAATCTGTATCCACTTGAACAAATTCTCCGTCGAGTTCAGGATTAAATATAGGATAATAATCTTCACTTAGACCTCTGACTTCGACTAGTTTAATGCACATTGATCCGGTTGTTTCAGTTCCTACGACACTAAACTTATTCTCTTCTTCATCATCAATTAATGAAACGATTCCAATTTCTTTAGCGAATTTAAGATTTTGACTGTTTTGATTGACTTCAATTCTAGCAGTCCATTCGACGTAATCCTTACCTTCAACAACTTTTTCTGAATCAAACTCAACAGGACTCATTCTGTATAAATTATATCCTGTCAAGTCATGGATTTGCCTTCTTACATATACATATTCATCACGTGATTTATCATATACCTGTTCATATCTGAAATACATATCAGGTGAAGCCAAGTTTCCATCTGTTTCAGGATTAATAGTATGTTGCAGTTTGATTATTTTACCATCATAGTATTGTATAGAATCCTCTCCAGGATATAATACAGGAGGGATTGCATCTTCATCATCTAATATCTCTAAGTTAGCTACTGGATCAACGCAAGTAGGAGATGGATCTACTGTACTGCTGATATATATACCAAGTCCTTTAACTTGAGTAGCGTTAGTTCCTTTTACTTTAAACTTAAATAAAATACCAGTTAAGTTAGTAAGATCATGAGGGTTTTCAAACACGCTTTTCATTAAGATTTGATTCTTTGTTATATTTGAATTATTGGTTAAAGTAATAGTTTGATCTTCTTCCTCATTATTTCCTTTATTTGGTTTAGTAAACTTATTTAAAGCAGCGATTGCAATATCATTGTCGTTATAAGAATGATCAGAATCAAGTTTTAATCTTATATTGTTCTCATCATACTCTAACTCCTCATCATAATGACTGTAATCTACATTTATTTTTGAAAAGTCATCTAGAGTTAGATCACAATAATGCATACTCCAAAGAGGATCATTATCTACAGAGCGATCTGATGCCTGAATATCAATCAACAACTTCTTATTGCTTTCTGGAGCAGCCCAGACTCTCGCAAATTCATATTGATTAAATCTACTTTGAGTTAAACCAAAGTTAGGATCACCTATATATTCTCTGAGTATATCGTCACCATCAAATACTCTTGATGTTAAGCAAAGGTTCTTGTCATTCTTTTCAACCTCTTCTGTGTTTGATGTACTACCCTTCGCTCTTGTAAGAATAAATTGAATAGCATATTTTGAATCACTACTATAGCTGAGGACAGGAGTATCCTTTCCATCTCCACTGAATTCTATCTTCCATTTAAATGTAGTTGCTCCACCATTCATTTGGTTTTCTTCACCTACAGTCAGCTGTTGCCAACCAGCACCAGTATCTGCGTAGAGTTTCCAAGTACATTTTTCAGTAGGAGTTTTAAGATTTTCACCAATAACAGGTTTAATGGTCTCAATTTTTCTTAAACTATCTTCTCCAGTCCATGTAATAGTTTTAGATACAGCACTACCTGTCTTATTATAATCTTCAGTAGTTACTTCAGCTGTCGGTGAGTCACACCAGACTTCATGATATCTGGTTTTTAAAAGGAAATGAGAAGCGTTAGCAGCTCCATGATATCTAATCAGGAAATCCTTAGGGTTTTTAGGTTTGTATGTCTCAACGAAACATGATCCTTCTCCTGATTTAGGAATAGGTAAACATACAATTACATATTGACCTTTAGGTAATGACAATCCACCTTTACCAAAGTTAATGGTGAATCCATTCTCCATATATTGATAGCCGCCTTTAACTTTAGCTTTTTTAAGAGAGAATACTTTAGAAGGCCCAAAGACTTTTTTCTCAAACCAAACGGTATTCTTTTTATTATTTGTTGATTGTCTTTTCCAGATATAAAACTTAATTCCTGAACAGTTTTTAAATTTGTAAATAGGAATATGAAGCTTGGTCATTTTATAGTTGGTATTAGTATAAAATGTCATTCCAGGGAACTCGCTATCCCAATCGTTTTGACCATTCTTACCTTTAGTGACAGTGAATTTTCTTTCAGTTCTTTTTCCATCGGTAGATTTATAAGTTCCCCAAGGAGAATATGTAGTTGTTTTACTTGTAGAATTTAATAGTGAAGAAATTGTCTTAACAAGCTGTTTTTTTGTAGAATCACTTATAGTATTACCTGATTTGATACTATTTGCTAATTCATTTACCTTACTGGTAATTTCACTTTTAGAAAAAGAGACTGTACTTTTTGAAGTGGTAGTTTTAGTTGTTGACGTTTCTTTCTTAGTCTCTGCTTTACTTAATTGCAATGTACCTTTTGAGGCATCGTGAACCATGTTAGTTAATTCAGCAAACAGGGAAGCATTTTTAATATCGTTTTCTGCTAACGAAATTTTATTGCCGTTGGCATCTTTTTCAGCCTCTTTTAATGTAACTGAAATAGGAGTAACAAGTGAATCACTCATTCTTACGATAGGATTCCCGTTTGAATCAGTTCCTATATAATAACTTGCATGTTCTTGATTTGAATCTCCTTTCTCATAGTCTTTTTCATTCTTTCTATTCCTATGAGTTAAAAGATGTCCTTCAGGATCAACCCAATCTTCACCAGTATATGTATATTTTAAACGAGCAGGGATTGCAATGTCTCTCTGCCAATCTATTTCTTTTTCAATTCTTCTTAATCTTTCATGGTGATTAAGAGGAAGTTGTCCAGCTTCTTGAGTTTGAATAACTAAAGGTTCTTTACTAATACCATATAGATTTGAATAAGTTAATATAAGAGCAACAGGCAAGAATGCAGAAGGCATTGGATCATCTATATCTTCCACAAAAGAATCTATATCAGTAGAGAGAGTTCCTAAAGAATTTCTGGTATGTAAATGTCCATCTAATCCTAAGTATACGTGAGTCAATACATTACCATAGGTACTACCAGCATCAATAGATACGTGAGTATCCATACATCTGACTTTTTCTCCACCAATAACGGCTTCTCCGCCCTTACATAAGTAAGTTGTTTTATTAGCATAAATTTCTTCAAACCAAATGTTTTTATTTGTTTCCTCAAATGT
>Ga0310690_10003909_pt1 | contig 21774 bp, 31 predicted proteins | sample AusTroGonzalo_MG_2_FD_207661 | JGI IMG/M metagenome (GOLD analysis project Ga0310690, IMG submission 207661) | Bovine rumen microbial communities from tropical cattle in Woodstock, Queensland, Australia - Gonzalo_04 (v2) (version 2) | ecosystem: Host-associated > Mammals > Digestive system >... | reverse complement strand
AAGTGGGCGGATGAGAATGGATATTCAGACAAACTGACAATCGATCGTGTAGACAGTAATGGCAACTATTGTCCTGAAAATTGCCGATGGGTAGGACAGTTAGAGCAAGCAAATAACAAATGTAATAACCACTTTATCTCATACAAAGGCATAACAAAATCAATGGCAAGTTGGTGCAGGGAACTCGGACTTAATTATTACAAAATTAGGTCAAGATTAACTCATTACAATTGGAGCGTGGAAAGGGCGTTTGAAACAAAATGACACAGCAAAGAGAACACGCATTGCAAAAACAAATTGTCCAAGCACTTCGTTGGAACGGAATAATAACTATAACAACCGACATTATGAGCGGGTTAATGTTCTTGGGCGATGATATTGGCAAGAGATATGCCTTTATCAATCATCACAAGGCTATGGGCTGGTCAAAAGGTACACCCGACCTCATCCTAGTCTTACGCGGTGGCGAGGTGCTGTTTGTTGAGTTAAAAGACGGCAACAATAACAATCCTACATTCGAGCAACAGGCATTTATGGCAAGCCTTAACAGGCTAGGTCATACCGGCGTGGTATGGCGTACCTTGGACGATTGTCGGGACTTTATAAAGGGCTACAAAAACTATTTAGCAAGGGAGGTAAAAGATGGAAAAATTACAGCAGATGACTACAGCGAAGCTTTTGGAATTAAAACAACAGCTACTAGCCAAAAACAAACGGTTGGCGGATCGAGAGATAATCAACAGCAATCTCCGGTGGCTGGTGAGGATTAACGCAGAATTGATGAAAAGAGGGGCGTAAATGAATAATTGGTTTAAAGTAAATGTAAACGAAGTCTTATGCACGGGGTTATCTAACTCGGAATTAGGGATAATGATACGCTATAAAGCACTATGTGAGCATTTTGGGGTGGATAACCTAACTTGGCAAAAGATAGAGTTCAACTTTGACTGCAAAGAGCGCAAAATTGTATCGAAGTTGTTCGGAATTTCACCCGAAGTTAGTCCGAAGTTTGACCAAAGTTTGACCGAAGATGAACCGAAGTTAGTCGGAAGTTTGACCGAAGTTAGTCCGAAGTTCACCCGAAGTTCACCCGAAGTTTGTCTAAAAAAAGGTAACAGAATCAAAGACTTAAAAAATCCATATAATATATATAATATATATAATAATCCTATACAAGACAAGACAAGACAAGACAAGACAATACCCCCTTTAAGCCCCCCAGACGATATGGAAAAAAAGTTTGAGGAATTTTGGCAGGCATACACCCCAATCCGATGTGATGGCCGAGTGGTGGATAAAGGCTCAAAAAAGACCGCTAAAGAAAAATATATCAACTTGCTTAAGAAAGGAACTAACCACAATGACATCATCAACGGACTTGAAAAGTATCTCAAACATTGCCAAGCAAATAATCAACTCACCTGCGGAGCAACCGTATTCCTCAACCAAGAGCGGTGGCGCAATGACTACGACAACGCTATCCCCGCTGGCAATCCAAAAACTGACCGAGAGGACACCGGAGGAGAACACCAAAGCAGCAATTCGGTGGTTGCAAGATACGCACAAGCTGCCCATAACCTTGGTTACATCTAGTAGGTTCACCGAATATGGCACGGAGTTTGACACTGTATGCGACACCTCAAAACTAACCGATGAGCAAAAACGCCAAGCAAGGGAAGTATTGCAAAAGTTGGATTGCCCATTGCCAAAGTTGGAGATTGTAAAGCTGATGACAAGACTGTCCATTATCACCACGGGCAAAAAGCAAGAGGATTTGGAAGCCTTGATAGCGATATGGGTGGAAGAGTTAAGCAATTACCCTGCGGATATTGTGGCAAGTGCCTTAAAGAGCAAATTTAAGTGGTTTCCTACATTGGCCGAGGTGTTGGACATCTGCGATAACGAGGTAGCAAAGAGGAACTTAATCAAAAGGGGTTTGTGGTAATGGACATCAAAGAGCTTGAAAACAAAATAATCAATGCCGATTGCCTAGACATCTTAAAGCAGTTGCCGGACAAGTGTGTGGATTTAGTGCTGACCGACCCGCCGTATGGCATAGGATGTGACGGTGGAAATTATGGTTTAGGTGTAAAGCCTAAAGATTTTAAGAAAAAAAACTGGGATAATGAAATACCAAATAAAGATGTATTTGATGAAATCAAAAGAGTTAGCAAAAATCAAGTTATATTTGGTGGCAATTATTTTACAGATTATCTAAAACCAACAAAATCTTGGATATTTTGGGATAAAAAAGGCGATTTAAGAGTTCAAAATAATTTTTCTGACGGCGAGTTGATTTGGACATCATTTAACAACGTAACAAAAAAAATAACTTATATCCAGCAGGGTTTTTTAAATCAAAACAAAGGCGAAAATTTAGATAGAATACACCCTACACAAAAGCCGGTTGATTTATTTGGACAGATATTAAGAGATTACAGCAACGAAAATGACTTAATTCTTGATTGCTTTTCCGGCTCCGGCACAACAGCTATTGCTTGTCATAGACTTAAAAGGCGGTTTATCTGTATAGAAAAAGACAAAGACTACTACGAGGCAAGCGTTAAAAGACTTGCAGATGCGCAAAAACAACTAACTTTATTTTGAGGTAAATAATGAAAGATGTAACAAACATAGACGGATGGACACGGACAGCGGAGGGAACGCTCTACAAGCTCAACCAACTGGAAAGCTATGCCAAAAAGGGTTGGCTTAAGTATGGGATGCGCGGAATAAGAGCAGAGGAAAGATTGGCCGCTGGGTTAAAGTTCCAAAGGGATTTTTACCATTCACGTATTGACACAATGACCGCCATAAACTGGGCAAAGGAAAAGGTGGACACTTCCATAAACGCTGAGCTACCGCCGTTTGTATGGGATGCCCGCAAGAGATTTGTTAAAGCATTGCGAGCGGTAAAGCCTGTAAACCTACGCGCAATTCAACTGGTAGTTTTAGAGGATAAGCCCTTAAAGGTGAGATATACCGGATCGGATGATTACAGCTTTTATAACGCTGTTGCCAAAAAGGTGCTTTGCGCAGGGTTAGACGACTTGGCGATATTCTACGGCTGGAAGCCCATCAAGAGCAAAATAGTCGGCACGGGTACGAAATACTTTTGGGAGGCTTAAGATGGATATCAAAGGCAAAGTTCATTGTATGTTCGAACAATCCGGCACCTTTAAGAACGAATTTAAGAAACTCGGATATGATGCTTATGACTACGATATTCAAAACAACTTTGGTGAAACTGACTATCAGATAGACTTATTTGCCGAGATTGAGGAAGCGTATCAGGGGGGGGGGTATCGGTGTTTGACAATATAACCTCTGACGATTTGATAATAGCGTTTTTCCCTTGCATTTACTTTACAGGCTCAACAAATCCTTGCTATTACACTTTGGAAAATATCAATTACAGAAGCTTAAGTCTAAAGGATAAGTTTGAAAAGATACTTGAGCGGTCAAGGAAAAGACAGAAGTTTTACGAGCTTTTGTATATGTTGGTTGGTGTTTGTATGGCAAAAGGGATAAGGTTGGTTATTGAAAACCCTTATGACGATTCAATGCACTATTTGAAAAACAACTTTCTAGCGGTGCCGTCTGTTTACGACAAGAACAGATTAGAGCGTGGCGATTATTTTAGAAAGCCTACGGGGTATTGGTTTTTTAATTGCAAGCCTACTTATGGCGAGAGCTACCAAAACGACAAAAAGCAAAAGACTGTTTGGGATTGTAAGAGAGGGACTAAAGCAGGTATCTGCTCGGAAGAACGCTCAATGATAAGTCCTGACTATGCAAGGAACTTCATTTGCGATTTTATATTGGGTAAAAAACAAGATTTTGGACAATTAGCATTATTTTAGGGGGAAAGATGAACAGGGAATATACACACAATCAGTTAAGCTATATGTTTTTATGCGTTATTGCACAGGCGGTTAAAGATGCGTTTTTATTCAAGGAAAGAAAGCCCTACATCAACAAAAAAGGAAAGCTGGTTAAATATACGGCCGAGGAACTGGCAAGGCGTAATGCGGTGGTTTGGCTATGTAGTGATAAGGAAGATTTTTACAATGTATGCTCTTGGGCTGGGGTGTCGGCAGATCGGATAAGAAGAAAAGCCCTCGAGCTAGTCGATTTGCCAAAAGAGGAAAGAAGAAAGCAAGTAAACGCATTGATGCGTGATTGCTATGCGTGGAACAAATCAAGTGCAAACAAAGGAAAAAGCAAAAAATATAAATGACACTTGACAAGCAAATGACAAGTTATCCACAGGGAAAAGATTTATTTTATAAAGGCTAAAATAATGCTTGACTTGTTTTTAAAACGGTGGTATTAAAATTGCCATGATGCCGAACTAGGCTTTAGAGCTTGGCTCGGTATTATTTATGCAAAAAACCTCTTAAAGTTTTTTCATTAAGTTACCTCCTTGTAGCCACGGTTTGCCCGCCGTGGCTTTTCCTTTAGAGGGCGAATGTGAGAACTAGACCGGAGGCTCTACGGTTGATGGCGGTGCAACTCCACCGTTCGCCACCAAGAATACATATCCTTATTGTTAGAACTTTCCTTTCTAGCGGTTGCCCTGCTTAAGAGCCGAGCGGGGCGGATTTAGATTATGAGCAAAGAACTAGACAGATTGGTGCAGATGTTAAGCCACAATCAGCGGTGTCATATCTGCAAGGTAGCACCATCGAGCGCAATTCATCACATTATCACAAGGGGTAATCCTCTGTTAAGGTATGAACTGCCAAACTTATTGCCGGTTTGTGAAAGTTGCCACAGAGCAATCCATGATGGCAAAATAAACCAAGAAGATTACATTAACCCAGCCCGCTGGCAATGGTTGCAAGAAAACAAAAACAAAAGCTTTAAGGATTATCTGTTAGGGTTGGGGTTGACAAGAAAAGAGTATGAGAGCCAATGCAAAAAGAAAATAATAAGTTTATTGAGGTAAAAGTAGGGAACAAAACCACCTACTGCCTAAAGCCCAAAGATGATGAGGGCATTGAACAAAAAGACCTGACCACTTCCGGCAGGCATAGTATAGGCTATTCGGACATTCCCAAAGAGCAATGGGACAGGATATTCAAAAAATGATAGTTGTCTATGTAGCCGATAAAAACTATATGCCTTATGTGGAAATATCCGCTCGCTCGGTATTAAAGTATAATGATGCTAAGATAATTGTAGTAAGTCCCGAGCCGGTGGACACGCAATACGAGAATGTTGTTATTCCTTTGAAGAGGAAATACAAGCAAAACGACAATGACCGCATAACGCAAACGACTTACTTAAAATTATTCTTAACGCAGTTGCCTTATGACAAAATAATCTATTTAGACGGGGACACGCTCTGCTTTGGGAAATTGGATGAGCTTTGGCGCATGGAGTGCGATTATATTAACCTGTGCGACACTTTTTCGCAAAAGCATAAAAGAGACCTCCGAATAGAACAATACGGCTTATCGGGCATGATGGTGATGAACCTTAAAAAGTTAAGGGAGATAGACTTCACCAACCTTTGCTTAAGGCAAAACCCTATCGTAAAGCATTGGCAACACGAGGAAACGCTTATCAATGTAGCATTAAAGGATAAGCTTAAGTTTATAGATAAAAAGTGGAATTACTGCTATAAAAGGGACTACGGGGACGGCAGTACGGAATTTGAGGCGGTAATATTACACATCTGCGGAAAGAATAAAAGCCGGATGTACTGGCAACCCTTTGCAGAGATAAGAGAGATAATAGATTTTATTCACGGTAAGAGAGTGGCAATAGTAGGCAACGCCCAAAGCATATTTGACAAGGAAAATGGTCAAGCAATTGACGATCACGAAGTTGTGATCAGGTTTAACAAAGGTTACATAATAAAACCCGAAAGCCAAGGTACTAAAACGGATATATTGATAATGGCTTGCGAAGTTCCTTTGGATGATAAAGCCAAGTTTAAGGCAAAGTATTATATAAATCGCTCAAAGAACACACGAAGCGGGGATTACACCATATCCAACCAAACGCGCGAGGAAATACGGCGGGAAACAAAAGCCCAACCCTCAAGCGGATTTATGGCGATAAGGATGTGCGCAGGGGCAAAGAGCATAGACCTTTATGGCTTTGATGGGATAACACCCACATTTTATAACCCAAAGGACTATGTAACCCAACACAATTACTCAAGAGAGCAAGAGATAATAAAAAGCTTAAATGTAACAATTAACTAAAATGAGTGAATATGAAGAAAATTTAAGAAACTCTTATATAGAGGTTATGAACGGAAAACCGAGAGGATTTTGGAATAAGCTGCAAGCCGTTGGGGAAATGGTTGCAGATGGGATAATAGCAAAAGCTCACTTGCAAAAGATGAAAACAACCAATGCCAAGCTTATCGAAAAATACGGGTCGGGAAGTGCCGATGGGACAGATGACTACTATCACCCATTGCTGCAATGCCAGCTTGCTCGGATAAGTGACCAAAGTATGCGGAATGGGATAATGCTCGGTTATGGCAAGGAAGTTTATGACTATAATAAGAAAATAAAGACACAGCCTTATGAAAATGTGGTAGCCGATGAAAGAAAAGACTTGCAAAATAATCTAAATGGCAGTAAAATAGGATATATAAATAGATTAAAATCTTGTTTGGAGCTTTTAGATGATAAACGGACACAAACCATGCGCGACCAGTATCTTAGGTGAGATAAACCGTATTCTCGCCAAGATCGTTTTTGGTGCAATATTTTTGATTATAGGATTTTATTACATTGCTGGCAATATAATGCCATAATTTAAATGTGACTTTACAAATACATAGACCGCTCTTTTATAGGGCGGTTTTTTTATACAACATCTTCACCGAAAGGAAAGTATGTTATGGAAACAAAACCACTTAAATTTAAGACAGTTGAGGAACTGCAACAAAAGATAGATAATTACTTTGCAAGTTGTGATGAGCAAGAAGAACCGATTACAATTACGGGTTTAGCTCTTGCGCTAGATACATCAAGAGAAACGCTTTGCAACTATGAAGAAAAAGAAGAGTTTTTTGACACGATTAAAAGAGCAAAGCTTAGAGTACAGCACGCTTACGAGAAAAGACTTGTAAGACGTGGAAACGGCGGCGACATATTTGCGCTTAAAAACTTCGGTTGGGTAGATAAGACAGAGGTTGATAATAAAGTTGTATTAAAGCAAGCGTTGGTAGGGTTTGACAATGGAAACGGTGAAAGTAACGATACCAACGAACTTTAAGCCTTTGCTGATGGATCATTACCGATACAAGCTTTACTGGGGCGGACGTGCCGGCGGTAAAAGTTATGCTTTTGCTGATTGCATACTCTTAAGAGCAAGAATGGCTAACATAAGAATTGCTTGTGTGCGTGAAATACAGGAATCAATTAAAGATTCTGTTTACCAGCTTTTAGCAGACAGAGCAAAGTATTATGGGTTTGACGACTTTAAGTTCTATGAAAACAAAATAGAAAACATTGTAACAGGTTCGTTGATTATCTTTAAGGGATTACGCGATCAAGACATACAAAAGATAAAATCTCTTGAGGGTATTGATATTTGTTGGATTGAAGAGGGACAAAGTATCAGCAAGCGTTCTTGGGATATACTTAACCCAACAATCAGAAAAGAAAGCTCTGAGATTTGGATAAGTATGAACCGTGAGGAAGAAAACGATCCAATTTGGAAAGCGGTTGCGGTTAAGCCTGATGATAGGACATTAGTTGTAAAGGTTAATTATTACGACAATCCGCATTGTCCGGAAGAGATGAAATACCTAGCGGAAAAGTGCAAGCAAGAGAACCTTGACGATTACGAGCATATTTGGTTAGGTGCGCCGGTCAATCAAGGCTCAACCAAGCTGATTGCGGTTAAGGATGTTATGAAAGCCTTTGAGCAAAAGATGGCAAGCTCAACATCACCTCTTGTTGTGGGTGTGGATATTGCCCGCTTTGGAGATGATAAGACCGTGTTATGCTTTAGGCGTGGGCGGTATTGCTTTGAGATGAAAGAATACAGCCAGCTTGATACAGTAGCTTTGGCAAACCTTTTAACCAAGGTAATAAAGGAAAGCTCACCTGCAAGGATATTCCTTGACCTTGGCAATACGGGTGCCGGTGTTTATGACATACTGGTTGACAGAGGCTATGGCAAGATAGTGCGTGGGGTTAATTTTGGTGGCAAGGCTATCAATGATGATCGCTACTTTAATAAAAGGGCGGAGATGTGGGATAGTGCCAACCAATGGCTTAAGTCTGAACTTCCGGTGCAGTTGGTAAATAATGACGAGCTGTTGGATGACCTTTGTAGCGTAAACAAGCAATATGACAGCAAAGGGCGATTACAGCTAGAACCTAAAGAAAAGGTCAAAGAGAGAATAGGGCGTTCACCGGATAAGGCGGACGCTTTTGTTTTAACCTTTGCCGAGCCGGTATATGACACAGGCGAAACCAAACCTATTGGGATTAACAACATTACGATTGCAGATTTATTTAAGTCGGAGGAAAAGGAAAGCCGATGGTAAAACCTATTTTAGATCGCATCTTTGTTGAGGTGGAAGAACCCAAACAAAGCGCAATTATTACTTTGGAAGATGACAGCGAGGTCAAAGTTGGCAAAGTTACGGCCAAAGGTTGCGATGTGCGCAATGTTAAAGTTGGTGATCGGGTTATTTTCTTCAAGTGGGATGATTTGCCGACACCGGATAAGAGCATTACAGTTATCAGAGAAAAATTTGTTTTAGGGATTTTAGAAGATGGAGAATAAAGAAGTTAAAAAATGGATTGGGCGTATCTCAAAAGCCAAAAAGCATTGGGAAGCGTACCACGATTTGATTAAGACCATCCGCGACTATTACACTAACTATAATAATAAGAATGAGCAAAATATCTTTTGGTCGTCAATCGAAACCTTAAAGCCTTTTATTTATTTCAAAGCCCCGACACCTTATGTTGAGCGCAAAGATAAAAAAGAAAACCCTGTTTATGACGAAGCCTGCGCATTGCTGGAAAAGGCTCTTGTTTGGGATATGGAAAGACAGGACTTTGACGGGGTTATCAAATACGCACGCAACGATTATTTGTTATCAGGGTTAGGTTTGACCTATGAGCAAATCGAGCCAAAGTTTGCTGATGTTATGGATGTGTTTGGTAACTCGGCAGAAGTATTGCAAAGCGTGGAAGTTAAAACCAAGTATTTCGATCCCAAAGACTTTTTATGCGATTGCTTTAATGTAAAGGTTTGGGAAGATGTGGACTGGGTAGCGCAAAAGATAGAGATGTCAAAGCGCGGGGTAATCGAGCAGTTTGGTAGTGAGATTGCCGATCAGTTAATTGATGCCACATTGGACAGAGATACCGAACTGGAAGCCAAAACTTGCGTATATCGCATTTGGGATAAAAAAGGCAATAAAGTATTGTACTTATCGGAAAAGGTAACCGACAGATTTTTACGCGAGGACGAGGGGTTAGATTTGGAGGGATTTTACCCGTTCCCGAAACCTGTCTTTGCTACTCTTGCCAATAACGGTATGATACCGACACCGGATTATAAAGAGATAAAGTGCTTACTTGACGAGCTTGACGGGGTTAATGCCCGTATGAGCTTAACAATGAAAGCCTTAAAAGTAAGCGGTGCTTATGATGGCAGTTTCCCCGAATTAGCTAACTTGTTAAACAAAGATGTTAAGTTGATACAGGTATCGGACTTTGACAAGCTACGCGCTGCCGGTGGGATAAAAAATGTTGTGGACTTTATGCCCATTGAGCAATATGTCAATGCATTAGAAGTATTAGCCGAGCGCAGGAATATGCTTATACAGGCTATCTATGAGGTAACCGGTGTATCAGACATAATGCGTGGCAATTCTGATCCAAGCGAAACCGCAACGGCCGTAACCAAAAAGACTAACTTCGGTACATTGCGCAATCAAGACAGACAAAACGATTTTCAACGCTTTTTAACTGACATATTAAAGATTAAAGCCGAGTTAATCGTTGAGCAAATGCCTGCCGAGCAAATGATGGAATTTGCTACATCTCAAGATATAAATATTGTTATGGCAGCTATCCAACTATTAAAGCAAGAAAAGATGCGCAACTTAACCTTGGGTGTGGAAACCGATAGCTCATTTATGCAATCCGAGGAATTGGAAAAGACCACCGAAGCTGTAAAACTGATAAACGATATGGTCAACCAATCCTTTGCGGCTATATCCGCACAACCGGCCTTGCTTCCTTTGTATAAACAAATGATTGAGGCGGTTGTTGTTACCTTGCCAAGCGCAAGACAGTTTGCCAATGTTATAGAAGAAAGCTTTAAGCGCATTGAGGCGGAATTAAGCCAACCTGAACAAGAGCAACCCAATCCGGAGATGATTAAAGCGCAAGCAGAGGTTCAAAAGAACCAAAACGAAATGCAGATTAAAGAACAGCAAAACGCTATTAAAGAGCAAGAAGTCCAACTCAAGAAAGAAGCCGAGGACAATAAGATTGCTATGGCTAATAAGGAAGCCGATATGCAATACACCTTAAAGATGGCTGAGATTGAGGCAGGGCGTGAGGCAAACGCTAATATCACAACCGGATATGTAAGAGGCTTTTAAGGGATGGATGCCCTTTATTATATCGGCGGTGGCTCGATGCACCATAACAACGAGCTTAAATATTCCTTGCGAGCTTTGGAAAAGCATTGCAAGGATTTAGGCAAAGTATGGGTGGTAGGCAATAAGCCCGAGTTCCTGCAAAATGTCAAATATATTTGGGTTGAGGATAAAGATAAGTGGTGGAAAAATGCCTTTAATAAGACAATGAAAGCTATTGAAAGCGGCATAAGCGGTAAGTTTTTGCTGATGAACGATGACTTTTATATGTTGGAGGATTTTAAGGCCGATGGCTACCCTTATTTTTATCGTGGTGAGATGCCTACACAAGGCGATAACGCTTATAAAGAGGTTATAGTCAACACAAGACATAAATTGGAGAGCTTGGGTGCTACAACTTATCATTACGGCGTGCATTGCCCGATGGTGATAGAGGCGGATAAATATGAGGCTTTAGAAAAGTATATGGTCGAGCCTTTGTCGGTGCGTTGCCTGTATGGAAACCTTTATTGCAAGGGTGAACAGGTAAGCGATTGCAAAGGCGATAAGATAAAAAAGAATAAAACAAAGTGCTGGTCTAGCACACCTTGGGCGCCGGAAGTTATGGCAGAATTACAAAGGTTATTTCCGGAACGCTCACGCTTCGAAAAGGAAGAAGAATAATGTTTGAAGAATTTCAGTTGCCGGATGGGACTTGGGCGACTTGCACGAAAGACATTGACGATTACTGCAAGCGAACGGGTAACTCTATGGCAAGTGATTATAGCGGCGATTACATAAAAAATCGCCGTTATTTTTTAGAAAAAGCTCAACACGAGAATTTTCGTGCTGACTTCGTTCGTAACTATAAAAAGGAAATTTGGTTAAATGACTGATTTACACGATGAAATCGAACAGGCTTATGCTTCGGCGACAACGCAAAGTCAAGAGCCTGAAAACAAAGTGGATGTTAGTGAAGATAATAAAACGACAGAGCCTGCGCAAGCTCCTGAAGTGGAAGTTATCACCGCACCGAACAGCTACAAACAAGAATATAAAGACAGCTTTAGCTCGTTGCCTCACGATTGGCAAAAATATTTGGCAACCCGTGAAAAGGAAATGGAGCAAGGCTTGTCGAGAGCGCGTAACGAATACAATTGGGTAAACAATGCCTATAATGCACGCAAGGATGCCTTGACCGCGCAAGGGTATAACAACGCTCAAGAGTATTTTGAAACCTTGGTAGGTATTGCTGATGCCTTGGACAAAGATCCAACCGGCACAATAGCAAAACTGACCAATATTTATGCGCCAAACAATAACCCATCACAGACAACGCAACTAGAACAGCAAGTCAGCTCGTTGGTACAATCCCAACAAGAGATGAAGAACTACATTGCTGCGGTTCAAAATGAGCGTATTAAGTCGGAATTTGAGGCTTTTGTTAATGCCAAAGATGAGGCGGGAAATCTTAAACACCCTTACTTTAATGAAGTAAAGGAAGAGATGCAAACCTTGTTTAAGGCAGGCATTGCCAAAAACTATGAAGATGCTTACGCAAGAGCGATTTGGCAGGTTGAAGATGTACGCAATAAGTTGTTGGCTGAAAAGTCTAAAAACGACATTGCCGTCAAGACCGAGAACGCCAAAAAAGCTAAAGCCGCTGCCTTTAATCCATCATCCAAAGCTGACGAGGGTGAAAAAGAGTTGTCGTTGCGTGATGAAATAGCACGAAACTACGATAACTATGGAGAATAAAAAATGGCTGGAAATAGCTTATTTGATAATGTGCTGACTACCACTTTGGAAAACAGAACCGGTAAGTTAGCCGACAATATGTTAAAAAACAATGCTCTTTTGGCTCGTTTGAAAGAGCGTGGAAATGTTCGCCCGATCGATGGCGGTTCTAAAATCGTTGAAGAAATCGAATATGGCGAGAGCGACAATTACTGGTATGCAGGTTATGACACCTTAACCTTTAATGGTCCGCAATTGTTTACTGCTGCTAACTATGATTTGAAACTCTTGGCTGCTCCTATCGGGGCTTCAGGTGAAGAAATCTTGAAGAACAGCGGTCGTGAACGCGTAATTGACTTGGTTGAAGCCAAGATGAAAAACGCAGAAAAAACCTTGATGAACCAAATGTCAAAAGCTATCTATTCTGATGGTACAGGTTCTTCAGGTAAAGAATTGACCGGTTTGAAAGCATTAGTTGCTGACGATCCGACATCCGGTACTGTTGGCGGTATCAACCGTGCAACAACTGGCAACGAATTTTGGCGCAACCAAGCCAAAGTTAATGCGACAGCTTTGACAACTTCGACCATCAAAGGCGAAATGCAAGCTTTGTATTTGAAAGCCAGCCGCGGAACTGACCGCCCTGACTTAATCGTTGCTGACGATTCAATGTTCTCTTTGTATGAGAACTCTTTGGTAGATCAGATGAGATTTACTAACAACAAATTGGCTGATGCCGGATTTATGAACCTTAAATATAAAGGTGCTGATGTAATTTATGACGGCGGTATGGGTGGTGCTTGCCCAGAGGGACACATGTACTTCTTGAACACCAACTATTTGAAACTCCGTCCGCATAAAGATCGTCAATTCAAATTGATTGGCGAGCGTGAGCGTGTAGCAATTAACCAAGATGCCGTTTACCACTTGATTGGTTGGGCTGGTAACTTGACTATGTCAAATGCCGCCTTGCAGGGCGTTTTGGTCGATGCTGTATCGGGTTCAGGTTCAAACAGCTAAAAACCTATGGGGCGTGGGCAACTGCGCCCCTTTAACTTTATAAAGAAAGAGAGCCAAAATGGAAAAGAAAACAGTTTTTGCAAGATTTTATAACAAACAAATCAGAACAGGGGAATTTGACGAACACGGACTGCCGGTGTTTGCAACAAGGGTATATATTAAAATAAGAGTGGTTGACAGCTTTGATGAGGTTGACCGTATGGCAGACCGCCAAGATATGCAGAGGTTTGCTCAAGAATATGAAGAGTTTTTGAAAAGGGCGGAAAAAGAGAAAAAAGGCACGCCCTTAAATATGTTTGCTTTTCTATCACCTGCACAAATTGAGTGCTGTAACATAAAAGACATCTACACGGTGGAAGAATTAAGCAAATTAACCAAAGAAAAAGCCGCTGATTTGGGGTTAATAGACGAAGTGGAAGCGGCCAAGAAGTTTATAAGTTTTTCGAAAGACAATAAGGCAATAGCCGCAGCCAATAAGCGAATAGCTGAATTGGAAACACAATTGGAAGCCTTAAAAGCGGAAAATGCCGAGTTAAGAAACATAAAGGACAATAGAGAATGAACATACTGCAAATTGCAAAGAGCGCAGCCAATATGTGCGCAGTCCAAGAGCCAACAACTTTAGTCAATCCGACAACCCAAAACGATCAGTTGTTTGCCAGCGTGGTACAATCCACCCTTGATAGCCTTATGCGCTCTTGCGATTGGCAGACTTTAGAGCGTGAGGCGGTGCTTTATACCAATGACGGCCAAAAAACCTACAATTTGGATAATATAGCACCGGATATTTACTCTATTATAAGTGGTTCATTGTGGGACAAAGGCTCGATGCGCTCGGTTATCGGTGGCATAACACAGGAAAGCTGGCGACAACATAAGCAATACCACATTCCGGTTATTGATATTTATTTCAAAATCCAAAATAACCAAATCGTGTTCTTAAAGAACCCTGGATGTTTGGAGATACATTTTGCCTATCGTTCTAATGCGGTTGTATTAGATGAAAAGACAGGCGAACCCAAAACCGCTATAACAAAGGACACCGATATACCGGTATTTGATGAATATTTAGTCAAACTGGGCATTATGTGGCGGTGGTTAAAGCGTTCGGGTATGGATTATGCGGAAGAATATGACGAGTATGTCCACGAGTTAAACAAGTCTTATGCTTTAGCAAAATCACCAAGTGAAATCAATTTGGCTTATGTCGAGGGTGAAATAACCTTAAACGAGGGAATTATTGCCGATGTTTACGCAGAAAATAAATGTGAATAGAGCAGTTAAAAGCAAAGAGATTACTTTGCCTAGCCCTATTATGGGGTTAAACAAAAAGGATTCCTTGGCTGCTATGCCTCCGATGTTTGCCGTTGAGATGGACAATTTTATCCCTCTTGATAACAAAGTGGAACTGCGCCCTGGCTATGTGGCTTATTACGAGTTCGCCGATAAAGGCAACAAAGTATGGTCGTTAATCCCGTATAGATTGCCAAGCTATAATCATTTGTTTGCAACCTATGATGGCAAGCTCTACGATATAACCTCAACCGCAAGTGTTACGGAAATGGGGGTTACTTTAACTAATAACTATTGCCAATATGTGCAATATAAGAATTACCTCTATATTATGAACGGCCTTGATACTCCGTTGGCTTATTATGTGGACAGTAATGGCGATGGACATATAGGGGCTTGGGGATTTAGCGGAACAGGGCTAAATGCGGCGCGTATTATTGCCGGTGCGGTGTCTAAAGAATTTTTATGGTTTATCGAAAAAGGCACACTAAAGGCTTGGTATTCTGATACCGCAGGCAATATTTCAGGCACTTTGTATGCGTTTGACCTTGCCCAAATCAGCAAAGCCGGTGGCGAGCTTATGGCGATTGCCAACTGGACGATTGACGGTGGAACGGGCATTGATGACTATACGGCATTCATAACTAGCGAGGGTGAAGTTTTGGTTTATGCCGGATCTAACCCCAACGATGCAAGCAATTGGGAACTAAAAGGAAGCTATAAAATATCTAAACCGATTGGCTATCGTTGCACAATGCCTTATCAGGGCGATATTGTTATTATTTGCCAAGATGGTTACTTTCCGATGGGTAAAGCTTTGGCCGCAGCCAATGCCGGTGATTCTCTTATAGCGTTCTCGGACAATATTCGAGGTTTGGTAATTGATAGAACTTCAATGAACAAAGACCGCCAAGGTTGGCAACCCATACTTTATACTAAAAAGGGTTATGGTATATTTAATGTTCCGGTTTCAGAGCAATTTGAACAGCACGTTATCAATGTTAATACCGGTGCTTGGTGCAGATTTACAAATATCCGCGCAATGTGCTGGGTAAACTTTGACGATAATATTTATTTCGGCTCTGACGATGGTATCTATCAATTTGACAACGGATATTCGGACAACGGGGTTGAGATTGAGGGCAATGTTGAGCAAGCCTTTAATGATATGGGCGATCCATACTTAAAGAGATTTAGCTTAATTAACCCGAGAACAGCAAGCTCCGCACCTTATAAGCTGGCAATTTATACCAATGTGGACTATCGCAAGCGCAAAGTGGGCTATGCGACCACGGTTGGATACTCTAACGGCACAAAGTGGAACACTAAAAAATGGTCTAGTGCAGCGTTCCCGACAGGGGCGACTTGGGCAACCAACCAAGCTGATGTAGTAAACAGCCAATGGATAATGAACTCAAGCGCAGGTGTAAAAGCAAGCGTGGTATTTAAGACCAAAACCAAGGGAATAATCATAGATTGGTTTGATACGGGGTTAAGGTATGAATCCGGAACAGGTATTTTGTAAGGCGGACAATACAGACAAAGTTATAAAGTTTGTGGCGGACGGCTTGGGGGATAAGATAGAGGATTATATCCCCTCACTACCGATTGGCATATACATGAGCGATAAGCTGATTGGTGGGGTTTTGATAAACGATATAAGACCGCAAAGGGATTGCTGGTTGACTATTTACACCACAACACCCTATTGGGCAAAAAGACAAGTTATGCGGTATGTATTCGGAACAGTATTTGACCTTATACAAGCCAAAAGATGCTCGGTGTTTGTAACTTGTAGCAACCAAAAGAGCTATAAGATGTGCAAACAGCTTGGGTTTAAGGAAGAGGGCATCTTAAGGCAATACCGTGATAACGGTGAAGATTGTTATGTAATGGGAATGTTAAAATCAGAGTGTAAATGGATTGGAGAAAATAAATGAGCAAGAAAAAATCAGCAGCGCAGCAAGACACTACTGCGTATAAAAATTATTTGAATTACCTAAACAATTACGACACCTCAAATGTTGATAATACTTTAGGCAATTTAACCAACTGGGCTTCGACATCGAGTGCAAACAACCTAAACAATATGGGAAACTACACTTTTAATGTTGATGGCTCGGATGCGGCAAGATTGCGCCAAGAAAACGCAATTTATTCCTCAATGATGGATAAAATGCAACCGGAATTTGAACGCCAACAGCAAGACTATTCGACAATGTTGCAGAATAAAGGCTTGCCGGTAGGAAGTGAGGCTTATGAACGCGCAATGGGCGATTTGCAAGAGCAGCAAAACGACAGCGCAAGACAAGCGGCTTATGCCTCTGTAATGGGTGGACAGCAAGCCTACTCTCAATCCTTGGCAGACCAAATCAATGCCGGAACTTTTGGCAACCAAGCTCAACAGGCTTATATCAACCAATTATTGTCTGCTTTGGATGGTTCGGCATCAGGTTATGAGAACGAACAGAACAAATATGCGGTTGGAACAGCCAAGAGCGCAGTTGATTATCAAAACGCAGTTGCTAAAGCCCAATCCAAGAAAGGTGGACTTGGTGGTGCAATCTCCGGTGCAATTAACGGATTAGCGGCCGGTGCTGCTACCGGAAATCCTTATGTTATGGCCGGAACGGCTGCTTTGGGTGGTATTCAAGGTTATAGGGGGTAGAGATGTTAAGACAAAATATCGCAGGTTCATTATCACAAATTGGCTTAAATGCTGTACAGCCCGCAACGGTTATCGACCGCAACAAAGGTAATTTGGCGGAAGATTTAGCCAAGGCATATTCGGGGTGGGACAGTGCCAATAAAAAGCAAGCCTATATTGATGCTTTGCAAGGTGGAAACCAAGAAGAAATTGACAGCGCATTGGCAAATTATAATCCTGAAGCTTATGCCCAAGTTATGCAAGCAAGAGAGCAAAGAGCCAATCAGTTAGCCGATGCCGACACGCAGTTTGCACGCCAAAAAGAGCTGGCTAATATCCAATTTAACAACAATATGGCATTAAAGAGATTGGAAGCAGCTTTGAAGCCTGCAACCGCAGCGCAACAAAATATGCAATATCTGCAACAGATGGGATATTCACCGGAGGAGGCCGCTCAACTATATTACAGCGGTCAAAATCCAAATGCGACATTGCCGTTGCTTGGTGAAAAAGGCATTAAAAAATATGACGAAAACCGCGGCAAAAACTATGCGACTGACTTGGAAGAATATGAAAATATGGTTTCCAAAATGCCGGAACTGTTAGACACAGTAGCTAATCTTGATAAGGTTGGTGCAAATGCAACATATACAACGGCCGGACAGGCTCTTGATTCTTTCCGCCGTCAAGTCGGAATGAACCCAAGACAATCTTCAAAAGATAGAGCTGCTTATATCTCTATGATCGATAACCAAGTTTTGCCGTTGCTTCGAGATACATTTGGCGCACAATTTACAGAGCGCGAGGGTAATACCTTAAGAAAAACGCTTGGCGATCCAAATGTGCACCCCGAAGAAAAGCATGCGCAGCTTAGTGCTTTTATTAGGCAAAAACAAATGAGCATAGAAAGCAAGGCTCGCAAATTGCAAAGCTATGCAACGCCGAGCTTAAAACAATTCCAAAGCAATGAAGAAGTAATTGATTGGCAAGACTTAAAATAAAGGAGAATAGTTGATGCCTATTATAAGAATGCCTGATGGCAAAAAGGTTCGTTTTCCTGATGATATGCCACGCGATGAGATTAAAAGTTTTATTGCGCAAAAATATCCCGAAACACAGACAAACCAAATAAAGCCTTTAACCGATGAGCAAAAAGCTAAATCAACTGCCTACTATTCAGGCGTTGGACTTGCAGGGCTTAAAGGTTTCGGACAAGGTGTTGCCAGCGGTTTGGGAAGAATGGCAAGCGGTGCAACCTTTGGTGCAACTGATTGGATAGACCGTAAAACTGGCGGTAATCTTGCGGCTTTAGACCAAGAGATAAGAGATGCGGCTGAAGCCGAGGGGTTAGGTGGAGCTTTAACGGTTGCTAATGTTGCTTCGGAAATCGGTGGCAATACTCTTGGTGCAGGTGGCAAGGTAGCAACTAAAATCGCTGAAAAAGGCATAAAAGGTGCAAAAGCTTTGGGGTTAAATAACACAATCCAAGGAACGGCGTACGGTGCTACTTCAAGCGATAAACTCGAGGAATTACCCGCCAATGTTATTGGTGATGCCTTAATGTCAAATATCCTTGGCTTTGGATTGGCTGGTACGCTTAAAGGCGGACAATGGGCATACGACATTGCAAGACCTTATGCCAACGCATCTAAAAACGCAATCGGTCAAGCAATTGACAATGTTGGACTTGGCAAATTAAAAGACTTTGCAAACAAAGCTCAACAAACAGGTCGGAGCGCATTAGAGGTAGGCGATGACGACTTAATTGCACTTGCCCAAGAAGCAAGACAGCAATCACCAAAAGCCTATAAAAACTTTGATAAAGCTACCGAGGCTTTTAACGAAACGCAAAACGCTCGCAATAGTAGTGTTGTAAATGATGCCTTTGGAAATAAAGGAAAATATGACAACATCGATGATGTTACAAGGATTGCAAGAGAGCAAGCGCAGCCATTTTATGACAACTTGCAAAGCGTTGGCGATTTGGCAAAAATAAACCCTGCAATCGAACAAAAGATTGCTCTTAATCCGTTTTTGCGGAGAGAGGTTAGCGGGGTTTTGGCTGATCCGTTATACCAAGCCGAATATGGCACAAACAAAATGCCCTTAACAGATTGGCGCGTATTAGATCAAGCAAACCGCAGCATAAACGATAAAATATCTGCGGCTGTGAGGTCGGGTGAAGCTGACAAAGTGCGTATGTTGGAAAAGCAAAAATATCAGCTGTTGAATATGATTGACGAGGTAGTGCCTGAATATAAAATGGCAAGAGGTATCTACGAAGCCGAACACAAAGCCTTGAAAGCGCAAAAAATCGGTGAAGATGCGTTGTTTGATAGCAACACCTCCGCAGATAAGCTATCGCGTGCAATGAAAGATATGTCGGACTACGAAAAAAGAAGTCTGCAAATCGGCGCAAGGGAAAAGCTTATGAATGTTATTGAGGGCAGAGAAAACCAAACTCTAGGCTTGAAAAAAATCAACAATGAGCAAACACAAGCAAAGCTTAAGCTTGTTTTGGGCAATAAAGCTGATGACTTTATCAATTATGCAAAAGATGAAGTTAAGGCAATGCGCAATGTCAACAAACTGACAAAAGGCTCGCAAACCTCTGAAAAGCAAAATCTCCGTGATAAACTTAATTTATTGCAAAGGGTTTCTAAAAATCCTTGGGGTGTAGTTGGAGAGGTTAGCGAAACTTTGAACTCAAGAATAAACAACGCAAGCGGTGATGTGCTTTCGCAGATGTTGACCGAGCGTGGCGGAAATGCTTTGCGTAATGCCATAAATAACTATCAAAGCCAACTTACAAGAGCCGAAGCCTTGCGCAAGATTATGCCAAGTATAACAGGCACGACAGCAAGCAATATTCTAAAAATCGATTAGGAGAAAAATAAAATGCCTTATGATAGTCAAGGGAACTTTACCCGTATTATGAACTGGGAACAAGACCGCATCAACGATATTGAGATTGTATCTGATCGCCACGATGCCGAAGATGACAACTTTGCCGGTGGTTTAAACTTGGCAATGTGTCGTGATGGGCGTTCTACCGCTACCGGAAACTTTAAGATGGGTAATTTTAAGATTACCGGTATGGCAAACGGTGCAAGCTCAAACGATGCTGTCAACAAAGGGCAGTTAGATAGCGTGCAGACTACTTTGCAGAACAATATCAACACTTTAGCCGGACAATTTCAAGTTGTAACAGAACTGCCGGTTAGCCCTGATGCAGATACATTTTACTTTGTAACGGTGGAATAAAAAAATGAACCCAAACTATGAACTTTATAAAGGCTCTACCCAAATGCAGAAGCTTTATCACGGCGAGGACAAAATCTACCATGTTTACAAGGGTGAGGATTTGGTTTGGCGTGACAGGGCTTATGATAAGGGCGAAACCGTTTACGAAAGCGCAGTTGCAGGGACTACCAACCTCAATATTTTAGATGATGGGGTTTACGAGGTCTATTGCATCGGTGCTGGCGGTAGAGCGGTTGCAACGCCGGTATATGATGACATCGGGTATTTGGCAACCGGTGGCTCGGGCGGCGGCTTTATCGGTAAGTTTGAGCTTACAGCGGGGACTTATGCCTTGCAAGTAGGTTCGGCGGCGGCTGGTGGCTCACGCAACAGTTATATTACAGGTGTGGTAACCTCCGGCGGCGGTGGAGATGGTATTGCAAGACTGACGGCCGGTGCTGCTGGTGCGGCTCCGGTGCTTTCTTTAACACCAACCGAAACTACACTAAACACAGCAGGAAATGCAGGTGTTGCAGGAACCGGCGGTAAAGGCTCAAGCATTCCACCTATTACAAGATTAGGTGGTGCGAGTGTGTACGAAACTTATGGCCGAGGTGGTGGCGGACAGGCTTCCGAGTATGCTGGTAGTTGCTGGACTAACGATAGAGGCGATTACATCCCCCAAGACGGCTATATCAAGATTGTATATGTCGAAGATAGCGAATAGGGGGTGATTACTATGGCTTGCAAAGGCAAAAAGCGTAAATAACATAAATAGGGGGCGTAAAAGCCCCTTTTTCTTTAGAACATTAAAAAGGGATTAAAGATGAGCGGAAGAATATCAAACAACTTGATTGAGGTAAGACAAGGCGATAGCTTTGCGCTTAATATGGAAATTAAAAACAAATGTAAGCCGGTGGATTTGACCGGAGCGGTTATGTTGATGCAGGTTAGAGATGAGAATAACAACCTTATGTTTAGCCTTAACGGAACGCCGGTGGACGTTAAGAACGGCAAAATGGCTTTGTTATTTACACCAACGCAGACAGGCATTGCGGTTGGGGATTACAACACCGATATACAATTAACAACAGCAGACGGCTCGGTTAACACGATTTTCCCTGCCAATGTTAATCAGATTGCAACTTTTAGAGTAACCGAACAAATTACACAATAGGACAATAAAAATGGAAATCAATGTGGAAGATAGAGAGCTTTCCGTTGTCTTAAAAGAGGCTAAATTTGATGTGGT
>Ga0310690_10003908_pt1 | contig 21781 bp, 24 predicted proteins | sample AusTroGonzalo_MG_2_FD_207661 | JGI IMG/M metagenome (GOLD analysis project Ga0310690, IMG submission 207661) | Bovine rumen microbial communities from tropical cattle in Woodstock, Queensland, Australia - Gonzalo_04 (v2) (version 2) | ecosystem: Host-associated > Mammals > Digestive system >... | reverse complement strand
AACCTTTTAAATAAAAATTAATGTAAAAAAACAAGGAGAAAATTATTATGGCAAAACTTACTGAGAAGACTTTTGAAGCACTTGAATATCTGCAGGCTCATGGCGGCCGTGCTACCACGGTTGAGATGATGAACGCCCTGGGTTGCGAGAAAATCGCTTCCATCACCGGTCGTGTGAACTCCCTCGTAAAGAATGAACTCGCTTATCGTGAGAAGGTCGAAGTCGAAGGCGAGGACAAGCCCCTTACCTACGTTCAGCTGACCGACGCTGGTCTGAACTTCGTCCAGGACGAGGAGTAATTTCTTTCAATAGGGAGCCATGAATATGACTCCCTTAAAAAAACTTTTAAACAGAAACTTATAAACAGAGACAGGAGAAAAATATGTTAAGACAGGCAGAAAATAAAGTTCGTATCGAAGGTATCCTTTCCGAGATTAATCTCAAGTATGGTTCCTATGTGAAGAATGGCGTTAACACCGATACAATCGGCGGCGACATCAAGGTTCTGGTCAATCAGGAAATCAATGGCGAGTCCCAGAAGCTCATTATCCCCGTGTATATGTTTGCTTCCAAGTATACCAATGCTGGCAAACTGAATCCCGCATATGAGTCCATCGAAAAGGTGATGAAGGAGTTTATCTCCATCGCATCTGGTGTTGGCGAAGCGGGCGCGGATAAGATTCGTATCACCAATGCAAGTATTCGTATGAACGAGTACTACAATCAGCAGGGTCAGCTTATCTCCTTCCCGCGCGTGAACGCTTCATTCGTGCAGAAGGCAACTGGTGAGTTCAAGCCCGAAGCATCCTGGAGTCTCCAGTTTGCGGTGTCCTCGATGGATTTTGTCACCGATGCTGATGGTGTCGAGATTGAGCCGAAGAAGCTCCGCATTAAGGTCATTGTTCCTCAGTATGGTGGACGTGTTGACACGATGGAACTGTTCGCAACGAATCCGCGCGTTATTGATGCAATCACTTCCTATTGGGAGAATCAGAAGACCTACACAGCGAAGGGTCGTCTGAACTTCTGCACCACCACCACGGAAATTGTTGAAGAGATGGACTTCGGTGAGCCGGAAGTGCGTACTCGTACTACGACAGTCAGCGAGCTGGTTGTGACCAAGGGAACCCAGGCTCCGCTGGAAGAGGAAATGGCGTTTGCTCCTGCGGAACTCGCAGCCGCGCTGAAGGAGCATAAGGCTTATCTTGAGACTCTCAAGGACAAGACGAGCCAGAAGCCGCACACTACGCCCGCGCCCGTGGGTGGTAGCTCGCAGGAAGCATTTGACCTTGGCTTCTAAGGAGGTGCCTCATGCATCTTTGGGAAGTTGAGAAGAATGTTATCTCACGCGACTTGAAAGGGAAGTACGTATTACTTTATGGAAAGCCTAAAAGCGGCAAAACAACTGCCGCTTGCAGCTTCCCCGATGCGGTACTTCTTGCCTTTGAAAAAGGGTACAATGCAATTGGAAATGCATTTCCTTTTGATATAAATAAATGGAGCGATTTCAAGATGGCTCTGCGCGACCTTGAAGATCCTCGCTCTAAAGAAAGATTTAAGACTGTAGTTATTGATACCGTGTCGATCTGTTGGGAAATGTGCGAAAAATACATCTGCCAGCAGAATGGTGTGCAGAAGATCGGTGACATCCCTTGGGGTGGTGGTTATACCGCTTGCAAGAAGGAGTTTGAGACCTCTATTCGTCGTATCACCCAGCTTGGATATGGCGTTGTTCTGATTGCACATAGCGCCAGCCGCATTGAAAAGACCGCAGATGGTAGCGATGTGGAAATCGTTGCTCCCGACCTGCCGAAGCGCGCGGCTGAGGTGTGTAACGGTATCGTAGACATTATCGGCTACATTGGTTCTGAATGGGTCAATGGCGAAAGAAAACAGTGGCTTTATACAAGAGAAACCCCTACCCTTTTTGCAGGAAGCCGCTTTAAGTATATGCCAGATAAAATCCCATTCGGATACACAGAACTTGTAAACGCGATTGCTGATGCAATCGAGATGGCAGAGAAACAAGATGGCGCGATTGTTGCAGATACAATTCAGATAAAGACTGAAAATGCTGTAGACTTTAATGCGGTACGCGCCCGCGCGCAAGAACTGTGGAGTCAGCTCGTAGGCAGTGGTGATAACGCCAAGCCCGATGTTGCAACCGCAATTCTGAAGAAAATTGAAATGACTATGGGGCATCGCATGAAACTCAGTGAGTTTACCGAAGACCAGGCAGATTTGCTCCAGTTGGTCGTGTTAGACATGGAAGATATGTTAAAATAACATTGGCGTTTTTGTCATAGCATATAAGGAAAGTACGGGTTAGCTGCAACCCGTACTTTTTAAATTTGACAAAAAGTGAATTTTATGATATACTATAATCAGATAAAAATGTCCGAAAGAAGGTGATATTATGCCCAGTTGTAGAGTTTGTCATTATCCAATTGATAAAACTAAAGAAGAAGGTGTAGATTGGATTCAGCCTTCTAAGGGGTGGTACTTTCATAAAGATTGTTATGAAACTTGGAAAGCGGCACCCGCAACAGATGATGACTGGGTTGAAATGATCTATGACTTCCTCGCGCGCGACTTGAAAGTGAAATATGAATATCATATGTGTCAAGCGCAGATTGAGAATTTTTGGAAGAAGAAAAAGATTAATCCCAAAGGTATTTACTTTACTCTCAAGTATTTTTATGAGATTAAAGGCAACTCATGGGATAAAGGACATGGTGGTATTGGTATAGTACCATATGTATTTGATGACGCTAAAGCGTATTGGATTGCACAAGAGCGCAAAAAGCGTGGTTTTATGAAAGAGCTTGAGGAACAAGCAAAAGAACGGTCGATTGTAAAGATCACACGTTCAGAGCGGCGACGCGAAAAATATGATTTAAGTAAGATTGGAGGCGGAGATTAATTGGTTGATAAAAACTCAATAATTTAGATCTTTGGTTCTCTCATGAAGAAACCGAATCTGTTGAGTGAAAGCGATAAGTATCAGTTAACTTTAGACGACTTTTATTATAAGTTGGATAAGTATATCTTCGCGGCACTTGAAAATTTATATCGCGGCGGCGCGAATAAGATCCAGCCAATTGATGTTGAAAATTATTTGCAAACTAATGGTGCAGCATCTGTTATCTTTAAAAAGAATAATGGTATTGAATATCTTCAAGATGCTGAATATTTGGCGGAAGTTCAAAACTTTGATTATTATTACACAAGGTTAAAGAAGATTAACTTATTGAATCGTCTGCAAGAAGAAGGGTTTAATACAAGTGAGTATTATATTGAAGATTTGACTAATCCGAAAGCATTAGATGTAAATAAGAACTTTGAAACATTAGAGATTGATGACATCTTAGAAAGTGTTAAGCGTAAGGTTCTTGGTTTGGAGAATCAGTTCACACAACATGAAGTAACACAAACAGAAAGTGCGTTTGAAGGTATCCTAGATATTATTGATGGCGCACGAGAGAATATTGATATTGGCGCACCAGTACAAGGCGAGATTTTAAATGAAGTTATGTCAGGTGCGCGCCTTGGCACATTCATTGTTAGAAGTGCGGCGAGTGGTACAGGTAAGACAAGGCAAGCTGTTGGTGATGCATGCTATATTGCATATCCCTTTAGATATGAGCCATTCTCAAAGAGGTGGGAACAAATTGGTTCTGGTCGGAAAGTAATGTTCATCGCAACAGAGCAGACAATTGGAGAAATCCAGAAAATGATTTTGGCATATCTGACGGGGTTCAATGAGTCTAAATTTAGATATGGCAACTTTACATCTGAAGAAGAGAGGATTATCCGTCAAGCAGTATGGATCATGGAGCAGTATAAAGATAATTTTTATATTGTTCAGATGCCATCGCCGCGCATCGACTTGGTTAAGAACTTAGTTCGTGAGCAGGTATTGTTACACGGAATTGAATATGTCTTCTATGACTATATCTTTATTAGTCCAAGTCTGTTGAGTGAATTTAAAGGAGTAAGTCTTCGTAATGATGAGATCCTTCTGATGTTCTCTACAGCTTTGAAAGAATTGGCAGTAGAGTTAAATATTTGTGTATTCTCATCCACACAGGTTAATGCAAATGCTGATTCTAATGTAAATATTAGAAATGAGTCATCTATCGCAGGTTCGCGCGCGATTATCAATAAAGCTGATATTGGTATGGTCATGGCGCGGCCGACTAAAGAAGAAATTGACTTCTTTGCAAGTGCGGGCGAAGCAATCCCGACAATTGTGACAGATGTGTATAAGGTTCGTAGCGGCATGTGGACACAAGTCCGCATTTGGAGCGTGATTGACCTCGGTAATCTGCGTAAGAAGGATTTGTATATCACAGACTCTCGGCTTGAAATCATTACTGACTTTGAAAAGCATTGTCTGTATGAGATTGACTGGGAGAATAATAACTTTGATGAAATTGAGAAGAAAGTGAATGAGATGAAATGATAGATTATCAAGAAATAATTGAACAACTTGATGATGAGAAAGTAAAGCAGTTGTTAGACAGTTTTAATATTCCTTTTGAAGATAAAGGTAACTTTCTTATCCTTCCTACGATATGTCATAACCAAGATGTTGACTCGGCATCAATGAAGTTATATTACTATAAAAATACACATATCTTTCAATGCTATACCGAATGCGGCGCGATGTCTATCTTCACATTCTTAAAGAATTATTATGAAACCAGAGATATTGAATACAACTGGTATGATGATATTCTTCAAGTCATTCTCAATTGTTCTGCTGCGAACACAGCGGTCAAAACAACCGAAGGTTATAAAAGTATACGAGATAATTATACCATAAAAAAGGACCGGCGTCAACTTCCGACTTATCCTGAAAGTTTACTGGATATTTTCATTAAGTATTATCCTATAGAATGGTTGAATGACGGTATCTCTCGTAAAGCGATGGATAAATATCATATCTGTTTCTCACCAACATAGAATAAGATTATTATCCCACATTATGACGCGGCCGGTCGTCTTGTTGGAATTAGAGGGCGCGCGCTCAATAAGTGGGAGATTGAGAACATTGGTAAATATATGCCAGTGCAGATTGAGAATAAGTGGTACTCGCATCCACTAAGTTTAAATCTGTATGGTTTGAATTTTAATAAAGAAACAATTAAGCGAACAGGTGTTGCATATCTATTTGAAGCAGAGAAGTCTGTGATGCAGATGGAAAGTTTTGCTCTTCCGAATGGGACGGCCGCCGTGTGCGGATCGAACCTCAACAAATATGCATTGGATATTCTTATACGAGAATGTCATCCATATGAGATCATTCTTTGCTTTGACAACGAAGAAGAGCCAGGTAAAACTGATTACTTTGACAAGTTATATCACATTTGTGATAAATATAAACAATATGCAAACTTTAGTTTTGTTTATGATAAAGAAAAATTATTGAATCTTAAAGACTCACCGAGTGATAAAGGAGAAGAAGTGTTTAAGTATCTCCTTGAAACTAGAGTACGAGTTTAAAGGAGAAAGATGAAAGTAAAGTTAGTAAATGAGAATTTTAGAGAAGATTACTTAAAGAATTTATTAAAGACGCGTGGAGTGGATGATATTGTCACGTTTTTAGATCCGCCAGAGAAATGTCTATCAGATCCCGTCCTATTTGATAATATAGATACTGGTGTTGAATGGCTAGATGCCGCTTTAAATAAAGAGGATTCAAAGATACTGATTGTTGTAGACGCGGACGTTGATGGATATACATCGGGCGCGATTATGTGGAATTATATACGAACAATCGCGCCAGACCAGAATTTGGAGTTTATACTACATGAACATAAACAACATGGTTTACAGGATCATATTGAAGCCTTATTAGATGGTGATACAGTATATGATTTAGTAATCTTACCAGATAGTTCCAGCAATGACTATCAGTATCATGAAATGTTAGGTGAAAGAGGAACTAAATGTTTAATCCTCGATCACCATGAGATTGATAAAGATCAACAGATTAGTGAGTATGCTTGTATTATCAACAATCAAACATCTTTCTGGTATCCTAACACCGACCTAACCGGCGCGGGCGTGACATGGCAGTTCTGTCGATATCACGAATCTTTACATCCACATACACCAGCTATTGTACCGAATCTTATTGACTTGGCGGCGCTTGGCATCTGTGGTGATATGGGTTCAGTTCTAAGTCTTGAGAACCGCTACATTATGAAGCATGGATTTGATAATATACAAAATTATTTCTTCCTATGTGCTTTAGAGAAACAAAGCTTCTCAATGGGTGGTAAGATTAATCCAACGACAGTTGCGTTTTATATCGTTCCTATGATGAACGCCATGATTCGTGTTGGTAGTTTAGAAGAGAAGAAGCGCTTGTTTGAAGGTTTAATTGATGGACATAAACTAGTCCCCAGCAACAAACGCGGCGCGAAAGGCACGATGGAAGAAGTTGCAATTGAGTCGCTGCGTGAGTGTACAAACGCGAAGTCAAAGCAGACACGAATCACTGACCAGATGGTTGATAAGCTCGAGCAAAGAATATATAAATACGACCTCTTAGAGAACAAGATTCTCTTTCTACGGCTGGATGATGATGACGACTTTCCATCAGAAATTAATGGCTTAATTGCTATGAAACTTGCCGCACGTTTCAAGCGGCCGGCCATAGTTGCGCGGCTGAATGCTGAAGGCTATGATCGTGGTTCAATTCGTAATGTAGCTGACTGTGAGTTAACTGACTTGAAACAATTCCTTAATGATAGTGGCTTCTTTGAGTATGTCCAAGGACATGCCAATGCGGCGGGCGCATCAATTCTTGATACCAACTTGCGCGCGTTTCATGAGTATGCTAATAAGGCGCTGGCAGACTTAGACTTCAATGAAGGCGCATATGATGTCAACTTTGAGCGAACCCCGAATGATAGAGATTTGGGAGAACTTATATTTGAATTGGCTTCTTGTCCAGAAATTTGGGGTCAAGGAAATAGTGAGCCTTTGATTTATGTCCATGATATATATGTTAATGACTTTACTGTCATGGGCGCGAAACAAGACACAATTAAAATTGAGAAGAATGGTATATCATTTATCAAGTTCCATGCAACAGATATGATAGACCAGTTAAGAAATTGTAATGAAATTAAGATGAACATCGTTGGTAAAGCAAATATCAATGAATGGATGGGGAATCAAACAGCTCAGATCTTTATAGAGAACTGGGAAGTTATTGATAATTTATTGGAGTTTTAAAATGTTTTGTATTTTGGTTTTAGCATGGATTTTATTAAATATTTATTGGATTATGAATATCCATTGAGGCGATATTATGATTGAAGGTACAAGTACGCCCATTGGCAAGCCAGAAACTAAATGGTTTTTACTACCTAAATTACAACCAGGTATGAAAATCTGTGATATGGGCGCGGGCTGTGGTACATATTATGATCTGCTTGGCGCAGATTATGAGTGGACCGCCGTCGAAATTTGGCATAACTCAGTTAAAAAGTTGAGACAAAAATATAAATATGTATATGAAATGGATATTTGTGATTTTTACTATCCAGAAGAATATGATTTAGTCATTTTTGGAGATGTTTTAGAACATATATCAGCAGATAAAGCAGTTCAATGTGTACAAGAGGCAAAAGAACATGCTAAGTCTATATTAATTGCTATACCATATTGTTATCCACAAGGTCCTCTTTATGGTAATGATGCTGAAAAGCATGTGCAAGTAGACTTAAATGAAGAAATCTTCGACAAACGCTATCCCGATTTTGAAAGAATATACTATCATAATTACTATGCATACTATTATTGGGAAAAATAATTTGATTTTTGATTAAATTTATGATATAATAGTTATATAAAATGAAAGGAGGCGTGTGAAAACTTATGGCTAACGGAATAGACATAACTGGACAACGTTTTGGTAGACTTACAGCAGTAAAATTAATTCCGAGAGAAGAAAGAACTTGGTCAAATAAAGAAAGAGCATGGCTTTGTAAATGTGATTGTGGTAATGAGTGTATAGTTCGTCAAAGAAATTTATTAGGCGCTCGAGTTACAAAATCATGCGGTTGTCTGCGTAAAATTGATGCTTTTTTAGCAACAAATGGAGTAAAAACTTTAACTGAAGAATATTTATGTTCTTTTGATGATTTTGATAAATTTTTATTTATCCATAGAAGTATTATACGAACTATCAATTTAACGAATATTGATATAAGTAAATATACTGATTATATTGAATATTTTTATTATCAAAATGAATTTAATAAATTATATACATTTTGGCAACAGCAACAGCGAAGTGTAACATTTTATGATTTAGCTAAACCATCTATAGATCATATAATTCCTAAGGCTCGCGGTGGGACAAATGAGTTGGATAATATACAATTTTTAACTGTATTTGAAAATTTAGCTAAACGAGATATGACCATGGAAGAATGGAATGAGTTTAAAGTAAAAACTAATACGCATAGTAATTATTTTATAGAAGAAATTATGAAAGGTGGTGATGCTAATGAATAATCGAATTGATTACCCAGGTTCTGTACATAATCATTCCGATTATTCTTAGCGTCAAATATCCGTCTCCGAGATTGTGTGAATAAACTTGACAGCCTCATTTCTTACGCAGGAGAATTGGGGCATAAAGTCGTTGCATTAACTGACCATGAAAGTATTAGTGGTTGGGTTAAGGCAGAGAATATTGCAAAAAAAGTGAAGGAAAAGTATCCCGAACTTAAAGTAATATTAGGTAATGAGATTTATCTGTGTCGTAATGGAATGAACGCACAGAATTATAATAGAGAAGTTGATAGATATTATCATTTCATTTTGTTGGCGAAAGATGCAGAAGGCGCGCGGCAGATAAGAGAAATCTCAACTCGCGCATGGATGCGTAGTTATATGGCGCGCGGTATGCGTAGGGTTCCAACATATTATAATGATTTGTTTGAGATTATTGGCCCGAATCCTGGTCATGTAATTGGTTCAACAGCATGTTTAGGCGGGGCGCTTCCAACACAGATTTTAAGAGCGCAGAACAATCCGACTTTATTGCCAAAGATTAACATCTGGATTAATCAGATGGATAAATTGTTTGGTCATGGAAATTTCTTCTTTGAGATGCAACCATCAAAGAATAAGGAGCAGATTTATGTTAACAAAGAATTGTTAGCATATTCGAAGCAGTTTGATATTCCATATATTATCACCACAGATAGTCATTATTTAAAGAAAGAAGATAGGTTTGTTCATAAAGCATATCTTAATGCACAGAATGGTGATAGAGAAGTTGATGATTTTTATGCGACAACTTATATGATGGATACACAGGAGTTAGAAGGGTTCTTTAGGTATTTTGATAATGATGTTTTGCAAGAAGCATATCAGAATATCTTGAAAATTAGAGATAGTATTGAAGATTATAGTCTTCTGCGGCCGCTCAAGATCCCGAATTTGAAATGGAAGCCAATAACCAGTGGTTATATTGATTATGAAGAATGGTTTAAAAACATTCCAATGCTTCAGACTTTTTATGATTCAGAGTATGAATCAGATAGGTATTTGGTAAATGCTATTTTAGATGGAATTAAGCGGCATCCCGATTTACAGAATCAAGAAGCATATGATGAGATTAACGCGTGTCTCGAAGATACATGGGTATCTTCAAATGTAAACAAGGCGCGATGGAGTGCATATTATTTAAATCTTCAGAATATCATTGATATTTGTTGGGAAGCTGGCAGTTTGGTTGGCCCAGGGCGTGGTTCTGGTGTTGGTTTTATTTTACTTTATTGTTTAGATATAACTCAGATTAATCCTCTTAGAGAAACAACAAAATGTTTCAGATGGAGATTTTTGAATCCAGAACGTGTGTCAGTATTGGATGTTGACTTTGATATTGAGGGCGGCTGGCGTGCGCAGGTGTTGGATGCGTTCCGTAAATATTATGGAGAAGATAGAGTTGCGAATGTTGCAACTTTTAGAACAGAAAAGTCGAAGTCCGCGGTATTGACGGCGGCGCGCGGTCTTGGAATTGATGTTGATATTGCGCAATATATTGCGAGTTTGATTCCAGCAGATCGTGGTATGTTAAGAACTTTGTCACAATGTTATTATGGTGATGAAGAAAATGATTATAAGCCAATCAAACAATTCATCTTAGAGATGAATAACTATTCAGAGCTGTGGAATGTTGCACAGAAAATTGAGGGTCTGATTTGTGGGTCTGGTATTCATGCAGGTGGAGTTATCTTTGTAGATGAACCGTTCACAGAATCGACAGCTTTGATGCGCGCACCTGATGGTACAATTTGTACGCAGTTTGAGTTACATGATAGTGAAGCAGTGTCATTAATTAAGTATGATGCATTGTCCGTTGAAGCGATGGATAAGATTCATAACTGTCTTGACCTGTTATGTGATGCAGGTTTGATTGAGCGTGAACGCACCTTGAAAGAAACATATGAAAATGCGATTGGTGTATATAAATTAGAGCGTGACAATCCGAAGATGTGGCAGATGGTTTGGAATCATGAGATTCAGTCATTGTTTCAGATGGAGAAGCAGTCGGGTATTAATGGTATTGCAACTTTAAAGCCAACATCAGTTGATGATTTGGCAATTTTGAACTCGACAATTCGTCTGATGGCACAGGAAAAGGGCGGTGAAATGCCAACGGATAAACTCGCGCGATTTAAGGCGAATCCAGATGAATGGGCAAATGAAATGATGCAGTATGGTCTTGGCGCGGCAGAGCAGAAAGTGTTGGAACCAGTTTTGGGAATGTCTTATGGTCTGTGTATCGCGCAGGAGCAGTTCATGGAGTTGGTTCAGCTTCCAGAGTTAGGTGGATTTAGTCTGACATGGGCGGATAAGTTGCGTAAGTCGATTGCAAAGAAGAGTCCGAAGGATTATGATGCATTGACGAAAGAGTTTTTTGCTGTAACGAAAGAAAAAGGGATTGATCAGCATTTTGCACATTATGTGTGGGATGTTTTGATTGCGATGTCGCGTGGATATGGTTTTAACCAGAGTCATACATTGGCATATAGTTTGATTGCGTTGCAGGAAATGAATTTGGCATTTCATTATCCGATTGTATTCTGGAATTGCGCGTGTTTAATTAGTGACGCGGGCGGCAACGAAAAAGAAGAAGAGGAAGAAGAAGAGAAGGTTGTCGTCGAAGAAGAAGTGTATAATGAGATTGAAGATTTTGGTGCAGAAGATGATGATGAAGATGAAGAAGAAGATAGTAAAGAAGTAAAGAAAAAGAAACGCACCTCAACGGTCAACTATGGTAAGATTGCAACAGCAATTGGTAAGATGCGTATGGCTGGTATTATCGTTGAGCCGCCAGATATTAATAAGTCAACTTATACATTCTCTCCAGATGCAGATGCAAATATTATTCGTTATGGAATTAGCGGTATCACGCGCGTGGGTGAAGATGTGGTGAAGAATATCATCGCAAATCGTCCGTATACATCAATTAAAGATTTCTTGGGAAAAGTTAAGGTCAATAAAGTGCAGATGATTAATTTGATTAAGTCGGGCGCGTTTGATGCGTTTGGTGGTAGAGTTGATTTAATGCATGAGTATGTAAATATGATTAGCGATACAAAAAAGCGTATCACTTTACAGAATATGAAAATGTTGATTGACTTTGATTTGATTCCAAATGAATATGATCTGCAGCGGCGAGTATATAACTTTAATAAATATATAAAGAAAATGAAAGAAGGGAATTATTATGGGCTTGATAACGTCGCTTTTAATTTCTATAGTAATAGCTTTGACCTTGATTTGTGTACTCCTGCTGATGATACTGATAGCGGTTTTAAAATAAAGCAGAGTGTATGGGATAATATTTATCAGAAACAGATGGATATTATTCGTCCATATATTAAAAAGCATCATGATGATTTGTTGAACGCGGTTAATGAGCGGTTAACATCAGATGTATGGAATAAGTATTGTCTTGGTAGTCTGAGTAAGTGGGAAATGGATTCTGTGTCATTTTATTCACACGAACATGAGCTAAGTGATGTCGATATGGATTTGTATCTGATTGAAGATTTCTTTGAATTGTCAGAACGTCCAGAAGTCGAACGAGTGATTCCGATTAAGGGGAAACAAGTTCCGATCTTCAAGTTGCATCGAATTGCAGGTACAGTTTTAGATCGTAATAAAGCAAAGAAGACGGTTATGTTGTTAACTCCGACAGGGGTTGTAAATGTAATGGTGTATGGTGCATTTGAAGCATATGATAGACAGATCTCAGTTCGTGGTGCAGATGGAAAAAAGCATGTTGTGGAGAAGTCGATGTTCTCGAGAGGGAATAAGTTGATTATCACGGGAGTTCGGCAAGATGATGGATTCACAGCAAAAGTGTATAGTCGAACTCCATGGCACAGAGTTGAGCAGATTATGGACGTACAGGGCGGCCGCCTTGTAATCAAGACAGAACGGGCAGGTGAGGAAGAATCGGGACAGTATTAATACATGACTACGATTACTTCCATTACCAGAATGTAATCCCAAACCTTGAATGTGCGAAATATGCGGCATGGCGCAAGAAGAAACGTGATATAGTTGTAGCTTCGCCAGATTTTAATCCTTCTATGTACTCTGCCGCATTTTTCCGCAAAGAATATGATGATGGTATATATGACCGACGTTTTTTAGCAGACAATGTAATCTATGGCGGGCGCGCATTCTCAAGCGTTTATCAGCCGATGGAAATAGCGGCTGAGCGCATTGAACCAGACTGGACGATATATGATAAATATCGAACACTTTATAATCCGTCAGTAAAGGGACAAGAGCAAATTAAAACTATTCTCTATGCAACGCATGTGCGCTTGTCCCTTGATGGCAAGACGCTGGAACCTTTTCCATTTGACCGATTGCGGCCGAAGCATCCGTCAGTTATTCTGCATGACTACGATGCCGCGTCTATTCCAAATGTATTAGACGTACTCATGGAATTGAGTACGGCGCGGCCGAGCGGTCTTCCATATCGTATTGGCAACAAGTTCCCTATCAACGTATATGACTTTCCCACTTTACTCGGTTGGCTCAAGCTGCCGCCAATGGGTTCTTGTTTCTACCTGCAGTACAATGGTCTTTTTACTACCGACGAATTGGTTCAACTCACTGAGAAGCCAATTCTCGGTCTACGGCAGATGATATATAACTTCACCTACAATTGCGCAGATGAAGACCAATTCGTGATGCAGGTCTTACCGATTTTTTATAAACAAGCTTTATTTTTACGAAGTCAACAAATTAAAATTCTACTTAATATAGACACCGATTTTTTCAAGACGCGAGAACTTTTAAATCTTATGAAAACCATCGATTGTTTCTATGGCAAGAATCATTTAGAGTTTATTCGTCCACATAAACAAACTCTATATAACTACTGCGCATGGCGCGATCGCGCGTATATAGAAACCTTCCCTTGGCAGCGGTTCTCAGTTACGCAAAACGAAATGCGAGAATCATTTCAATATATGAGAAAGAAGAATTATGAAGTTTTCGATATGTTCTATAGTATACCAAATGTAATTGTAAAGGGAGGCGAATTAGTCAATGAATGGACAGCAAATTCGTGAACGAATTGATTTGAATAATAAAAAGATTCAAGCCGCATTAAACAAGTTTGTTTTAACAGATGAAATTAATCAATTGGTTAAAGAAAATGCAGAACTTCGTATTATCTGCCCGCATAGCTTCAACGACCAGGGCTTTTGTATCTTCTGTGACACGCCGGAGGAGTTTGATGAATAAGTTATATAGCACTCATTGTCCTCAGTGCAATGCATTAGAAACAAAGCTGACGCGCGCAGGTATCGAGTTTGAAATTTGTGATGACTTAGAAATCATTAAAGAGCGTGGATTCAAGGCCGCGCCGATGCTTGAAACAGATGAAGGAGTATTCAATTTCTCTCAAGCATTAAAATGGTTGAGGAGTAAAGATGAACATTAATATCCGCACTAAGAAGAATTTCTAGACACAGTTCAATAAAATGGCGGAGAAGTATGGTGAGGAATTCTTAAAACTGCAGGGTCTTGATGAAGAGAAGTTAAGTTTAACCGACTTCATCGACGGTTTTATTGATAGTGATAATGTAGCAAATGCATCAGTTGATGCTAATGCAAATATCTCTCAAAAAGATATTGTTACTCTGTTATCTGAGATGTCCAAGCCGCATCAGAAGCTCCTTGCTTTCAACAAGTTGTATTATGAATTAAATAAACAGTATGGATTTAAGATTGCAAACGATGCGATGGAAGCGATGTGGAATTATGCACTTTATATGCACGATTTTAATACTACCACATTCTATCATTACTGTTTTGCATATGATATACAAGATATTGTAGAGAAAGGTTTATTCTTTATAGAGGGATATAATGCAAAGCCCGCGAAGCATTTGGATTCTTTTATTCAGATTCTCATGGAAGGCATCGCATGGCTCAGCCGCCGCCAAAGTGGCGCGGTTGGTCTGCCAAACTTAATCCCTTATCTCTACTACTTCTGGAGTCGTGATGTGCGCGCTGGCTACTATACGAAAGATCCCGAAACCTATAAGAGACAGCAGCTTCAGGCTCTTATCTATCGTCTCAATCAGCCCTGGGTGCGCACCGACCAAGCCGCGTTTACCAACGTCAGCGTCTTCGATCATCCATACTTTGAAGCAATCTTTGGTGGTTCCATTTTCCCCGATGGCGAACTTATGATTGATGAAGAAGAAGAAATCATTCAGTTCCAGAAAGATTTTATTGATGTAGTCAATATGGTGAGAGAAGAAAATGTGTTTACATTCCCTGTGCTTACAGCATCCTTATTATATCAAGACGGAGAGTTCGTTGATGACGAGTTCGCGCGCTGGGCTTGTGAAGCCAGCCGCAAGTGGAATTTGTTCAACTTCTTTACAGACAGTACTGTCAACAGTTTGTCCAACTGTTGTCGCCTCAAGTCGGATGTTACAGACCTCTACTTCAACTCCATCGGCGGCACCGCACTTAAAGTCGGTTCGGTAAAAGTTTGTACACTTAATATTGCACGACTTGCATATCAAGCTGGTGAAAACTTAGAATTTGATAGCTTACAAGGTAGAGAGCAAGATTTCCTTGTAAAACTTCGCAATCTGACAGAACTCAATCTTAAGATTCTTGACGCACAGCGTAATATTATAAAGAGAAATGTGGAAAAAGGTTTACTTCCTAGCTTCTCTTCTGGTCTTGTGGACTTTGAGCACCTTTATTCAACTGTCGGCGTGAACGGCATTTATGAAGCAATTAAGACCTTTGGCTATACCAAGCAAGATGAATTTGGTAACACCTATTATAAAGATGAAGCCTTCTCATTAGGTCGCCGCATCTTCCAAGTCATTCGTAACTGCATTGATAACTTCTCTCTTGATAAAGACTACAAGTTCAATATTGAACAAGTTCCCGCAGAGCAAGCCGCGGTAAAGATGCAAATTGCTGATAAATATCTCTATCCAGAGCAAGTTATTGAAGATTTACCGCTCTATGGCAACCAGTGGATTCCGCTCGGTATTAAAGCTACTATTTTGGAGCGCACACGCATTTGCGCGGCATTTGACTCCTATTGCAATGGCGGCTCCATCGAACACATCAATGTCGATGCTCCATTCTCTACATTTGAAGCAGCCTGGGAGATGCTCAACTGGGTTGCACAGCAGGGTGTTACATACTTCGCCTTTAATGGTAAAGTATCACAGTGCAAGAACTATCACAGCTTTTATGGGAAAACTTGTCCAGTCTGCGGCGAGCCTGTAGAAACAGAATATACCCGAATCGTTGGCTTCTATACTCCAACAAAGACCTACTCCAAAGAGCGTAAAGTTGAATTTGGTTTACGCGAATGGATGCCATTAAATGAGAAAGGAGCAGAGGCATGAAATTAAAAGGTGTAGTTGATTACGACATTTGTAATTACTGCATACCATCCATGTTTCTTATTTTTCCAAAGTGTACCTTCAAGTGCGATCATGAGTGCGGGCGCCCCATCTGTCAAAATTCGGCGCTCGCACACGAGCCAGAAATAGAAGTTGATGCTGTAAGTCTAATCCGCCGCTATCTTCAAAACCCACTTACTCATGCGGTGGTTTGCGGCGGCCTGGAACCATTTGATACTCCAGAAGATTTTTACACATTCATCACTCTTTTTCGCGGCTTCTCTAAAGACACAATTGTAATATACACAGGTTACACAGAAGAAGAACTCAAAAATGAAATCCCAAAACTACAAAAATTTGATAACATCATTGTAAAATATGGACGATTTATACCAGATTCTCCACATATATTTGATGCTGTTCTTGAGGTTGAGTTAGCTTCCAAGAACCAGTATGCAAAACACTATAAGGAGATGAAAGCTGGTGAATATTCAGGAACAAATAGTGGAGAAAATCTAGTATATGAACAGTAAAGTTGCAAAAGAATTCGATATTATTCCCAACCCAGACTTCATCCATCGCAAGAAAGTAGAAGAAGCAATTAAAGCAAACGATGGATACTGTTGCTGTGCTACAGAGAAAACAGATGATACTAGATGCATGTGCAAGGAGTTTCGTGAGCAGAAAACTTATGGATACTGTCATTGCGGCCGCTATTTAAAGACATTAAGATGTCCAAAGGTATGTTTATGCGGTAGTACGCGCTTTAAAGACACATTCATTGACGTCGCGCGCGAATTAACGCTGAAGGGTTATATTGTAACCATGCCGATGGTCTTTGTTCACTCCGGTGACGATGTTACGGGCTGGGATAAAGAATATCTTGATGAAATTCATAAGGCGAAAATCGTCGATTGTGATATGATTTATGTAATTAATGTACATAAATACATTGGAAATTCAACAAAAAGTGAAATTGAATGGGCAATGCAGTTAGGCAAGAAAATTGAATATTTAGAGCCGTAAATTTGACTTTTTCTTCCCTTTATGATATAATATAATCATAAGGGAAGATTTTATATATAAGGAGATAAAAGGATGAAAGCTTATTTAGCAGGATCAATTTTTTATTATGGCGACGAACTGCGGAACCGTGAATGGGCCGCGAAAATTCGTGCAGCAATCCCCGGAATTGACTTATATAGTCCAATTGAAAATACAGATATTAATGGAACAGAAGGTAAGAAGAAGTTTGGTAGTCCGATTATGATCGCGCGGGCCGACAATCATCGTCTAGATGTTTCTGATGTGCTTATTGCGTGTTTGGATGGTGATGTCATTCCTGCGGGGACTTGCGCCGAGATTGGCAAGTTCCACGAGAAGATCGCGCGCGGTGATAATAAACTGCTTGTTGGCATTCTGACCGACAATCGTCAGTGCTGCTTAACTCATAGTGAAGCAAAGGATGAGGGCGGCCGCGAGATTGGCGCACAGCAGTATAGCTACCAAAATATTTATGTTACTGGACTTATCAAGGATGTTGGATTCCTCTATACTAACATTGAAGATGCAATTGCTTGCATCAAGGACTGGGCGAATGGATATTCTGTATGTTGATTTGGATAAGCATGAGTTAAGTGAAATCTTATTAATGGCGCAGCAACTTGAAAGAATGTATAACGAAGACAACTAGTTACTCGTCGTTCCAAAGGATTGCCGCTTTGTAGAAAATGCTTCATATAGCGATCTGCTTGAAATAAAAACAATCATTGATTAGGCTTTAAAGGAGAAAGAGAAAGAGAATGATTTATAATGTGTATGATAGACCTCCTATTGGAAAGAGTCTACTGTTTGCTTTGCAGTTAATGCTGAGTTGCTTCACTGCGACCGCGCTTATTGCACAGATTTGCGGCGTGCCGCTCTCTGGCGCGTTCTTGGGCGCTGGATTCGCAACGGTAGTTTATGGTATTGTAACTAAGCATGGTTCTCCCATGTTTATCTCAAATAGCGGCGCGTTCGTAGCTCCTGTGCTGGCCGCACTTGCAGTTGGTGGATATACAGCAGTTGCTGTTGGTGGTTTTATAGCGTTCTTAGTATACTTCATCTTTGGTATAATCTTTAAATACATCAGCGTTGATAATCTGTATAAGTTTATGCCAAAAGTTTTGATCGGTTCTGTGACAGTTGTCATTGGTATCAATCTGATGGGCTTTATCCCAGGTTACATCGGCGATACTGGTAATCTTGGTGTAATCATTGCTCTAATTACTGTCTTAGCAATCGCGCTCTCAAGCCACTATTTTAAAGGAACATTAAGTATGTTCCCGTTCTTAATTGGTACATTAGTTGGCTATGTTGTGTCAATGCCATTTGGTTTAGTAGACTTCAGTAAGTTCCAAGGCATTCATCTTTTCAATATTCCCGATGTAGCTTTCACACATTGGACTGTTGTGCCGTTTAAAACCATGATCCCTGTGATTGTCGTCTATATTGCATTTACAATCAGCGCTATCTGTGAATGCTTAAGTGACCATGCCGCGCTTGGTGGTATTATTGGTAAAGATCTTTATAAAGAACCTGGTCTTACTCATATCTTTATTGGCGAAGGCGTCGCAAACCTCGCAACTTCATGTCTCGGCGGCCTGGGCGCGTGCTCCTACGGAGAAGGCGTTGGCGCGGTTGGCTTTAGTAAATGTGCGTCAACCTTTGTAACAGGCCTCGCCGCGCTTATGATGATGCTCCTCGGTTTTCTGGAACCGGTTCAAGCTTTTATTGCATCAATTCCATCTTGCGTTATTGGCGGCGGTACTGCCTGCATCCTTTATGGCTTCATTAGTTCTAGCGGTATTCGTCTGCTGAAAGATGTAGACTTCAATAAACAAAAGAATCTTATAATCTGCTCCGTAGTGCTCGCGCTTGGTATCAGCGGCGTAACGCTCGGTGGTGATACATTTAGTTTAAGTGGAACTGCACTTGCACTCGTGGCCGGTGTACTCCTCAACCTTATTCTTAAGGAGAAATAATATGAAGAAAGTAATTAGTATATTAATCTGCATCCTTCTGCTTGTTGGCATGGCCGCAACAGCTTATGCCGCGACAGATGTGGATGCTATTCAGCCAAGCGGGAAAACTATAATTGTTGGTGTTACTGGTAAAGATGTCCCTGTTCATGGTACACTTCCTAATTATAATGCTGGTACAGCTATTGTAGTAATTGCCCCAATGGAGTATTATGAATTAAGTGTAGAAGAAGATGGTGTGCAAACGCATCAGACCTTAGAAATTGACGATCCAGAAGAGCCAAGTAATGCTGAGTTTACTGGAGAAGATATTCCCGAAGATGCAACTTTAGCTGAACAAATCTTTATTCTGACTAACAACGAACGAGCGAAAGAAGGTCTTGAAGAATTAGAGTATAATGAAAAGCTTCAAGATGCCGCAGACATACGCGCGAAAGAATGCTCTGATCTCTTCTCACATACTCGTCCAAATAATACTTCTTGCCATACTGTAGTTGCTGATTTTGACTACAAAGTAACTGGTGAAAATCTTGTAAAGGCTGACAAGCCCATTGCAACTGCGCAGACTCTTGTTCAGGCTTGGATGGATTCTGAGGCGCATCGTGATAACATTCTTTTAAAAGACTTTACTTCAATGGCAGTCGGGGTTTATGAAACAGATGATATGGTTTATGCCGTACAGATTTTTATGGGGTGACAAATGAGACCTATTGTAATATTATATCCGTCTAAAGATAATAAAATTAGTTTAACAAAAGAAGACTTTGAAGGATATTTGCGGCAAGCCTATGATGCAGGCTATAGTGATGGTTACAATGCTGGTAAAAATGATAATTGGTGGAACAAACCAATCACATGGTATGGTGACAAATGGACCAATACTACGCCGAATATTCAGCCAGATTATACACATGTAACCTGTGATGCCCATAATGACATTGGAGGATAAAGATGAAAAGACTTAAAGTAACAGAAGAATTTAGAGCATATAGCGAGGAAGAAGCACTCGCTGCTATCGCGGCCGCGCGTGAACTCCAGAAAAAGGAAGGTTACGTGCTCGGCGCGAATGGATATAAATATAAGACCAAGAAATCAAAAGGACAAATTATTGGTGAAGCATGGATCGTAACTCTCACCAAGATTTTTGATGAGGTCTGGGACGAAGGTGAATTCGATGGATGAAAAAACAGTAGCAATCTTTGACGAAATATTTGGCGCCCTCGATGGAGCGCTAGGTTCGGATGAAGCTGATGGGCTTGAAATATTAGGTGCGGTCTTGGCAATGCCAGATGATTCTTTTGATGTAGTTAAAGGTACGCTTTTTAATACTATTGAGTCTACTTTCAATTCGTCTGAAGCAAAAATTGCATTTGCACAAATGATGAACCAGCAAGGCCTTCGTATTGAAGACTTTAGCGGCAATATTGACAATCTTGTGCAGGCCGTTGATGAGATGGCCGCTGAAGGCGTAGAGTTAAGTGATAGTAAGAAAGACTTTCTGAAGTTTATCTTTACCACCTTTATTAATACGATGGAATCCTCCAACATGGTTCCACATCGTATTATTACAGTTCCTGTGGAAATCTGTCGCGAAGATGCAAAACTTCCAACCTATGCAACCAATGGGTCGGCCGCGATGGATATCTATTCACCTAAAGAATATACTATCGGACCAGGCGAATGTGTTATTATTCCGACAGGTTTAAAAGTAAATCTTCCAATTGGTTATGCTCTTCTTATTCAGCCGCGCTCTGGCATGAGCCGCAAGACGAAGTTGCGCATAGCCAATACACCCGGACTTATTGATTCTGATTATCATGAAGAAATTGGCGTCATTGTTGAAAATATTGATTCGCCGCTGAAAGATTATCAGATTCAGCAAGACGGTGAAGCAATTCTTCAAGGACCACTTTACGGTTCCTCCTTCACAATCGGCAAAGGCGAGCGTTTCGCTCAAATGCGTTTAGTGGAAGTCCCACTCGTAAATTGGCTTCCAGTTGAATCTCTCGGAGAGTTTGAGAACGACCACGGAAAAGGGTTTGGTTCAACAGGCACCACCTAATTCATGGCACGAATTAGTATTGACGAGATTAGAGAAAGTTTATCAGCGGATGGGTGGACGCTCGTAAGCGAAAAATATACTAATCTCGACTCTAACTTAGAATATAGATGCGAAAAAGGGCACGTTGTATGCGCGCCCTGGAAATAGATACGAAAAGATAGAATATGCCCAACCTGTATGCGTGAGCGTCTGAAGGTCAAGGAGAATAATCACAAAAAGAAGAGAAGTGAATATAGGGTATTGGCTCTTGACCAGGCGACTCACTATACCGGTTGGGCGGTATTTAATAATAAAGACTTAATGAACTATGGCACTTTTGTTGCGAAAGGCGAAAATGAAATTGAACGCTGCGCACAGGTAAAGTAGTGGATGATTTCATTAATTGAGTAGTATGAAATTGATTTCGTCGGTGTGGAGTAGATTCAGTTAGATGTGCAGAAAAGCGCACCAACCTTTGAAGCACTCGCGCACTTGTAGGGTATACTGATGCTTACATGCTATGAAGAGCACATTCCATGCAAAGCCGCGCACACCAGCACCTGGCGGGCGCATTGTGGCGTTAAAGGACGGACACGACCAGATGTAAAGCGCAGCATGTAGTTGATTGTGAAAAAGTGGTTTGATATAATGCCCACAGACGATGAGGCAGATGCCATAGGGATTGGAAAATATTTCAGTGATGTTATGGCGCCGAAGGTGGAAATTATTGATTGGGAGAGTGAAGGATGAAGAATGGAGAAGTAATTGAA
>Ga0310690_10003907_pt1 | contig 21793 bp, 10 predicted proteins | sample AusTroGonzalo_MG_2_FD_207661 | JGI IMG/M metagenome (GOLD analysis project Ga0310690, IMG submission 207661) | Bovine rumen microbial communities from tropical cattle in Woodstock, Queensland, Australia - Gonzalo_04 (v2) (version 2) | ecosystem: Host-associated > Mammals > Digestive system >... | reverse complement strand
ATCGGTGACGCACTGGGCGCGGTTGCCCTTGGCCAGCATGATGAGCGAGCCTCCATGATCTTGGAACTCATCAACATAGGGATCCATTCGTCCTGCTGTGGTGGGACCCATTGAGCCGCAGGCCATTCCTTCGGGTGTCTTGGCCGGGCCGGCGTAGTAGATGGGATGATCCTTCATATACTGCGGCATGGGTTCGCCAGCATCCAGACGGGCTTTCAGCTTAGCGTGGGCGATGTCGCGACCCACGATGATAGTGCCGTTGAGTGAGAGGCGTGTGCCGATGGGATATTGGGTGAGAATCTTGCAGACGTCCTTCATGGGTTGATTGAGGTCGATGCGAACAGCGTCACCTTCGCCGGCACCCCGCAGCTCAGCGGGGATGAGCTCATAGGGCTTTTCGTCCATCTTCTCAATCCAGATGCCGTCGCGATTGATTTTGCACTTGATGTTACGGTCGGCCGAACAGCTGACGCCGAGGCCGATGGGGCAGCTGGCACCGTGACGCGGCAGACGAATGACGCGCACGTCGTGGGCCATGTACTTGCCGCCGAACTGAGCACCAAGCCCGATCTTGTGGGCCTCTTCCAGCAGCTGAGCCTCCAGTTCGATGTCACGGAAGGCGCGTCCGGTGGCGTCGCCTGTCGTGGGCAGACTGTCGTAGAAATGGGTGGAAGCGAGCTTTACGGTGAGCAGGTTCTTCTCGGCCGAGGTGCCGCCAATAACGAAGGCGATATGGTAGGGCGGGCAGGCAGCGGTGCCGAGGCTCTTCATCTTTTCCACGAGGAAGGGGATGAGGGTCCCGGGGTTCTGGATGCGGGCTTTTGTCTCCTGATAGAGATAACTTTTGTTTGCAGAGCCGCCACCTTTGGTGACGCAGAGGAAGCGATACTCCATGCCTTCGGCAGCCTCGATGTCGATCTGGGCGGGCAGGTTGCACTTGGTGTTTACTTCTTCGTACATGGTGAGGGGGGCGTTCTGCGAGTAGCGCAGATTCTCCTCAGTATAGGTTTTGAAGACGCCGAGCGAGAGGGCTTCCTCGTCGCCACCGCCTGTCCACACCTGCTGACCCTTCTCGCCGTGAACGATTGCGGTTCCGGTGTCCTGACAGAGAGGCAGTTTGCCCTTGGCGGCTACTTCGGCGTTGCGGAGGAAGGTGAGGGCGACGTACTTGTCGTTGTCGCTGGCCTCAGGGTCGCTGAGAATCTTCGCCACCTGCTCGTTGTGCGAACGGCGCAGCAGGAAGCTCACGTCGCTGAAGGCTGTATTGGCCATCACGGTGAGGGCTTCTTTCTCTACTTTCAGCATCTCGTGGCCTTCGAAGTTGCCTAAGCTGACATACTTCTCCGAGCCGGGGATTTTGTAATACTCTGTTTCATCTTTGCCGACCTGGAACATCGGCGCATACTTGAATTCTACCATAGTTGTTATAAGATTAAATGATGACTATTCTTCAGTGGGATATAGAAAATCGTTGTAGGGGTATTTTTGGACGTGGAGGGCGCGTACCTTATTATATAAGACGGCCTTCAGGGCATCGATGTTCTGCTTCTTGGCGGCAGAGATGAATATGCAGTCCTCGCCCATGCGGGCCATCCAAGTAGCACGGAGTTCGTCGAGAGTGACGTTCTCCTTCGTGCGTGGCGTGAGGTCATCAGGAGCCTTGGGCGTGAACGTGTAGGCATCTATTTTGTTGAAGACGGTGATGCTGGGTTTCTCGGCACAGCCGAGGTCGGCTAACGTCGTGCCTACCACACGTATCTGCTCCTCAAAGTCAGGATGTGAGACATCGACCACGTGCACCAGTAAGTCTGCCTCACGTACCTCGTCGAGGGTGCTCTTGAACGAGTCCACCAAATCGGTAGGCAGCTTGCGGATGAAGCCGACAGTATCACTGAGCAGGAAGGGCAGGTTTTCGATGATAACCTTGCGGACGGTGGTGTCGAGCGTAGCAAAGAGTTTGTTCTCGGAAAAAACATCGCTCTTGGCCAGCAGGTTCATCAGTGTCGATTTGCCGACGTTGGTATAGCCGACGAGAGCGACGCGGATGAGGCGCCCGCGGTTCTTACGTTGGGTGGCCTTCTGACGGTCGATATCGGCCAGCTGGCGCTTGAGTAGCGACATGCGACCCAGAATGATACGACGGTCCATCTCCAACTGAGTCTCACCCGGGCCACGCAAACCCACCGAGCCCTTTCCGCCACCGGCACCCGAACCGCCGCCCTGACGTTCGAGGTGCGTCCACAGACGCTGCAGACGGGGCAGCATGTACTTGTATTGCGCCAGCTCCACCTGTGTCTTGGCTTCGGCAGTACGGGCACGCATAGCGAAGATGTCGAGGATGAGGCTGGTGCGGTCGAGAATCTTCACGTGGAGTGCCTGCTCGATGTTGCGGAGCTGCTTGGCCGAAAGCTCATCGTCGAAGATGACCATGCCTACAGGCTCCTCGTCGTTATCTATGCGGGCTTGCAGGTATTGGTGGATTTCCTCCAGCTTGCCGCTACCCACGTAGGTGATGCTGCTGGCACCACCCGTCTTTTGGGTAAACCGCTTCACGGTCTGGGCTCCGGCGGTGTCGGCCAAAAACTCCAGTTCGTCAAGATACTCGTTCGTTTTCTGCTCGTTCTGTTCGGGGGTGATGAGACCCACCAGCACCGCTAGTTCGGTCTGCGCTTCAGAAATGACAAATTCTTTCAATCGTTCTTCTTATTTGATATAAACTTTCTTTCCTTTTTGGATGTAGAGCCCACAGGTGGGATTGTCAACGCGACGGCCGGAGAGGTCGAAGAAGGGAGCCGCGTCTGTTTCCTCGAACATAGATGGTACGTCCTGATAATGCACTTCACCCACATAGACGAACCGCCATTCGCTGGGCGTCTTGCGGATCTGAGCATACATCTGGCCAGAGGTCTGCGTCGTCCAATAGTTGTCGCCGTTGGCAATGATGATGCCCGTGTGGTCTTCGTTGAACGTCAGCGTGAAGGGCGTTGGCTCCTTCTTGCCGCTGATGTCGATATAGCTGCTGTTGATGGCGGCAGGTTGACCTGTCTGACGGTTACGGATGAAACATTTGTTGTCACTGTCCGGCTCGAGATTGAACCAGAAGCGGTGGTCGTCCGCGTCGAGGTCGTCCATCTGGATATTGCCGGCATAGCGCCCCGTGCCATCGTCGAGACGGCAGTACTTGCGTGTCTTGAGGTTCTGGATGGCGTAGAAATAGGCCGTACCGTCGCCATTGGTGGTAAGCCAAGTCAACTTGGGCATCTCTTGGATGACGAGGTAGGCGTCCTTGACGGCAGCAATGGCGGCCTCGAGTTGAATAAGTACTTCTTCGAGGATTGCTAGGTCTGGTGTAAAAAACTGGACTTGGACAAAAAGTGCATAGAGCGTGTGGACATCCTCCTCAAAGGTCTCCGTCTGCGGTATGATGCTGTCATTTATTTCATAGCGTATGGGACCGTCTTCGGGATAGACAATGATATCGGTCAGAATGCGCGCGGCCTCCAAACAATCCTTCTGGGCACGTTCAAGGAGGGCATCGGAGTAGTTGTCTTCTATCAGCTTGATAGTCCAGAGCGAGGAGCTTTCGTTGGTGCTGCCCACGATATCCTTATTGCTGGCGTAGCCCATGAAGAGGCTCTCCTTGTAATTGTAGATGGCATATTTGCCGGGGGCGTTCTCGATGAGGGTGAAGAGCAGGGCGCCTTCTGTGTTGTCGGCCTCGGCCTTCACACGCTTGCCGGATTCCAAATACGAGATGTACAGACCACTCTCCACATTCTGTATATAATAGGTATCCTGAGCAACCGTCGGGATGAACGTCCATTGCTTGCTGATGTTCGTGGCAGGGTCGAGCATATTGCCTTTCAGTCCTCCCGACAGGTTGGCGGCACAGTAATTGCTGTAGCTGTTCAAGTAGAGGGCATAGATGTTGTGCTGGCGAAGGGTGACACGGGCATTGGCGTTGTTGAGCAGGTCGTAGACAGCGTCATCAACGACCAGCGACCACTCGCCATACGTATGAACCGTCTGGTCGGCCTCGTCCATAGCGGCCTTTGCCTGGTCATAGGCGGTCTGCAAAGGCTTGAGAGCATCGCTGGTAAACCAGCCTACAACGGTGTTGGCGGAGTCGGTCATAGCCAAATAGTTCTTTGCTGTGTTAAGGGCATTCTTCAGCGCCTCCAGCTGTTCGGCCTCTGTACCGGCGAGGGCTGACGAGAGGATTTCAGCATCGTTGTTGCCGACAGGGGCTGCCGCGACAACACGGATCTTCTTGCCGTCGAGCGACTGCGGAAGCGTGATGTTGTACGTATTGGCGATCGCGCAGAGGCTGCCGTTTTCATCATAGACCTTAAAGCCTACGGCCCCCTTTGCATCGGTGTGGTTGATGGTCAGCTTCAGTCCCTTGCGGGTGTAGGTGTAGCCGGAGGGGACGAGCGTCTCGTCGGCGTAGTCGAGATACTGCCCCACGTCGCCCATCTTGCCGACGGGCCATTCGTTGCTGTAGTCGATACGCAGTTTGTCGGGGCTGCCCCATGGCTCACGGCCGTAGGCGGCGTAGATGCGGTCCTCGACAAAGACGAGATTGCCGAGCTTCTTCTCATAGGCCTGCATCTTCTCGCGGAACTGCTGGGCCGTCTTCTCTGTCATCGTGACATAGGAATTGCTATAGTCCTCCACGAAGCGGTTGCTGACAGGGACAAAGAAGCCGTAGCTCTCGAAGAACTCCGACAGGTCGGCATTGGCAACCTGACAGCATTTGAGGGCGAACTTCAGCCAGCTGTCCTGACCACTGATGTTCGAGGCGTTGTGGCTCACCATAGGATCGGCACGCAAAGCCTTGAATAGGTTGGGGAGGAAGTCCTTGTCCTTACCCAGCTCGTAGAAGTAGAGGTAGAGCTGGTAGTACATGCGGGTCTGTTGCCAGATGTCGCGGTCGAACCAGCTTTTACCGAAGTCCTTGCAGACACCGTCGCGAACGCCCACACCACGCGAGGTGCCCTTACCTCCGCTATAGGTGACGATGTTGGAGAACATGTTGTTGGAAACTTCTGTTCCACCCGGGAAGGTGATGAGATACTGGTTGTTGTGTCCCGTTTCATGAGCAGGCCCCCAGTAGGCTCCGCCGGCACCGTCACGGTAGTTTGTGTAATAGAGGATGCTGCTCAGCGTCGATTCATTATAGGCGGTATGGCTGCCCGACGCGTACATGTAGTTGTCGCCCGTGACGGAAACGCAGTTGAGGACGAAGTCATGCTTGGCAGGGACGGCCTCGTCCAATCCCATCTGGCGACATTCCCATATCTGGATGCTGTCCCACACGCTGATGGACTCCTCGATATGGTCAGGAACGTACTTGCGGACAAGCTTGCTGTTCATGTTCCACAGCACATGACGGCCCTTGACCTGAATGGCGAAGCCTGAAAAGAGGTATGGGTCGGCGGTCATCTCCTTCCAGTCGGCATTGGTATGCTTGGCAATGTCCCAGTATCCGTTGACCGTTCCACCCTGAACGTTGATGCGCAGGTCGGGGAAGTCGGCCAGTGTGAGATCGTTGTTCAGACGTGTGCCGGCGGTATAGCGGATGAAGACCGGCTGGTCATCGCGACCGGAGGGGATGACGTTCAGTCCTTTCTTCAACGTTGTCCGCGTACCGGTGACGCCGGATGTGCCGGCTAACAGTTCAACCTCCAGTTTGGAATTAGTCGGGATGTTGTCGCCCACGAAGACGAACAGCAGTTGGCCGTTGTCGATGCGGATGCCGGTGGGGTTGTTCAGGTAGCCGTGCACACCGTTGCTCATGGCACCCGACCAGTAGTCGGGATCGCCGTAGGCTTTGTAGGTGCCGAAACGGAATGATTTTTCCCATTTGTTGGCCCATTGGTCAGCAGCGAGACGGACTGCGTAGTCGATGAGGGCCGTCGGCAGCTGGCCGTCCAGCGCTGCCCGCAGGTCGCTCTCACTCATGGTGGCATAGGGAGCAGCCAGTTCCTCGGCGCTGTCGTCGGTGAAGAACTTGCGGACATTGGCGGCATAGACCGAGGCGTTCTCGATAATGTCGTTCCTCTCGTTGAACTCTTTCTGGGCAATGGCCAGCAGGCTTTCATCAACGTTCACAGAGACCAACTTCCAAGCACTGCGGTTGTTCTGGGCATCGCTGTCGCCCGTGCAGGCGCTCCAGGTAACCAGATGTCCCGTTCCGCCCTGATAGTTCCAGTATTTGTAGCCGTTGTTGACATAGATGTTGAGGAACGAGCTGACAGCGGCGTTCTGGGTGATGAAGATACCGGCAGCCGATTTGCCCGTATAGAACTGGCCCGAGCCGTCGGCCTGGATGAAGCGCGAGGTGAGCAGGTTCTGCATGGAATAGCTGTCGCCGCTGGTGTTGGTGATGCGCCACAGCTGTTCGTAGGTGGTGTCTGTGCCTTTGCTGGCACAGTAGAGCTTGCCGGTCTGGACATCTTCCGTAACGACCGTGCTGTTGCCGGCATTGACGATGCGATAGACTCCGTTGTTCACGATGCCTGCCGAAAGTAGTGTGGCAGACAGGCAGAGGATGAAGGTGATGAATGTCTTTTTCATGATGATTATTTTATGAGGGTTAGTGTATTGTTTAAAGTATATTTCTTTCCTGATTGAGTGTCGATGACGGTCTGACGGTCGCCGTACTTCATGGTGACGGGGCCGCCGAAGGGTGAGGTGATAACGGCTTGGGCAAGCTGACCATCGGCCCAGTCGATATCGACGGTGAAGCCACCTTGAGCTTTGAGGCCATGAATACTGCCGTTCTTCCAGCACGTGGGCAGAGCAGGTAGAAGGTCGATGTAACCGGCGTGACTCTGCATGAGCATCTCCGCAATACCGGCGGTAACGCCGAAGTTGCCGTCAATCTGATAGGGCGGATGGGCATCGAAGAGGTTGTTATAGACGCCAGCCCCACTACCGTTGTAGTCGGTACGTCCCAGACTGGCAGGCGCAAGGGCGTTATGGACAAGACTATGGGCCATCTCGGCATCCTTTGCACGTGCCCAGAGATTCACTTTCCAGCCCATAGCCCATCCCGTGGCCTTCGGTCCGCGCCAGCGGAGCGAACGGAGAGCAGCCTGGTAGATGCTGTCGCAGTCGGTGGGGTTGATCTGGGTGCCTGGATAGAGACCGATGAGGTGCGAGAGGTGGCGGTGGTGGGGCCATTCGCCGGCATCCTGCTGGCTGACGTCTTTCCACTCCCTCAACAGACGTTCGCCGTTGGCGCGAGGGACAATCTCAGTGTGGAGGCCATTGTCGAGGTCGGCAAGATAGCTTTTCAACTCTTCGATTCCTAATTCCTCATTACTCATTCCTAACTCTTTAATGGCCGCCAGCGTATTCTCGAAGAGCGTATAGACCAGTTGCTGGGCGTGGGCAGTAACGGCACCGACAGGGCCGTGCTCAGGACTGAACTCGTAGGGGCAGACCCAGGTGCCGTCGTTCTCGTCGCGTACGAGACGGTTCTTCCAGAACTCAACGGCCGAGAGCATAACGGGCAACGCCTTCTCGGCAAGATACTCCTTGTCGAGCGTATAGAGGTAGTGCTGCCAGAGGTGCATACAATACCAGGCATTGGCGACGGCGTAGTTCTGTCCCGTCCAGCGCGAACAGCGTCCGAAGATATTGTTCTCCGTCGAGAGGAACCATCCGCCTCGAGCTTGTGTCGGACCTCCGTCGCGACCGGTTGTCGAGAGATAGTGATAGACGTTCTTCTGCCATTGGGTGTCCTGTCCGTCGGCCTTCGAGCGCCCGACGGCTTCGTTATAGACATAGTCGATAAAGGTCATGTGGAGCTCGCTGAGGTTGGTGACCTCGGCAGGCCAGTAGTTCATCTGCACGTTGATGTTCGAGTGGATGTCACAGTTCCAGGCCGGGCGGTTCGAGTTGTTCCAGATACCCTGCAGGTTGCTGGGCAGGCCTATGCCGCGAGCACTGCTGATCATCAGATACCGTCCGTAAGCAAAGTAAAGCTCTTCGAGGAAGAGAGGATTGACCTGTTGACTTGTTGACCCGTTGACCCGTTGACCCGTCGGCTCGTCGGCTTGTTGACCATTGTAAACTCTGATCAGCTCATTTGTCGGCAAGACGTTGGCGTTGTCTGGGGTGAGTGTAAGGCGACAGCGGTCGAAGAGGTTGCGATAGTCCTTCACATGTTCGTCCCTCAACTTCTTATAAGGCTGGGCAAGGGCGCTGCGGACGATACCCTCGACACTGTCGGGCAACAGGCGGGCATCGTAGATGTAACTGTTGTCGCGCTCCGAAAAGTTCGTGTTACCTCGCATGACGATCATCAACTCGTCGGCATCCGTTATGCGCAAACCTTCCTCCGTAATCTCGGCCTTTGCCTTGTGGCCCGTGGGCTTGACAGCCAGACGGAAGTAATATCTGAGCAAATCCAGCTTCCCGCTGAACGTTATCCCGTCTTCAGCATAATGGACAGAATGACTTGTTGACTCGTTGACCCTTTGACTCGTTGACCTGTTTGCACGTTGACTCGTTGACCGCTCATTTGCGTTCACGACGCTTAAGACCACATTGACATTCCCTTTGCCGGAGGCTTTCAATCGCAAGACGGCTGCCTCGGCCGGATAGGAAACGAAGTATTCGCGTTCGTAATAGACTCCGTCCATCGAGTACGACACCCGTCCCAAAGCGTTCTGGATATCCAGTTCACGCCGGTAGTTTGTTGGCTCGTCGGCTCGTTGACCCGTTGACTTTTCGACCTTTATAAACAGGTTTCCGAAATTGCGGTAGCTGCCATAACCGCTGCCGGCACCTATGGGGTCGCCGCTCGTACCCGTCCAGAGCGTCTTGTCATTGAATTGGATCTCCTCGCGTTCCACGCCTCCAAAAAACGTGATGCCGAACTGCCCGTTACCCAATGGCAGCGCCTCGTTCATCCAGTCAGTAGCCGGAGCAGTGTACCACAGCGTCAGTTTCTCTTTCGGAACATCGCCAGACGTGTCCGTATAGGTACAAGCGCCGAACGGCAGCAGCAGAAAGAGCAAGAAAAGCCGTAAAGCCGAAGCGTCAAAAAGCCGAAGGGACATGATTGTTAATCTTTAAACGTTAAACCTTGAACGGACTTATTTCTTTCGGATGTACCAGCCGGAGAGGGTGGCGCCTTCGCCGAAGCACTCGCTGCCGTCCGTGTCGTCGAAAGTGGTTACGAACAAGGCGTCGCGGAAGACGCGGACAAGGTAAAAGGTTCCCAGTTCGCAGTCGTCGAGCGAGAAGATGAAGTCGCCATCGCTGTCAATCGAGACCTTTCCTTCGTGCTTCGCCGTATTCGGCATAACGGTGCAGCCGGAGAAACTCACCGAGTCGCCCTCGCAACGGAGGGTGAATGTGCCGCTATATTCCTTCAGGATAGGATGGTCGGTGACTTTCTTCGTCCAGACGTAGGTGCCGTCCACGTTGTCCTTGCCGGCAGAGGTAAACAATTCCGACTCCTCGCACGGATCGGCACCCGCCTGCTCGTCGAAGACCATCGTAAGGGTGCGATTGTCCATCTGCCAGCTGCCTTCCGCGATGGAAGCACCATATATCTTCAGATTCATTTCACCGCAGATGCGGCCGTTATCCAAGAATTCATAGAGTTTGACGTAGTTCACCTCTTCCTCGTCGGAGTAGTCGGCGTGTGCTTCGCCAAGCAGGCGGATGACGGAGTCTTTTCCCTTTTTGCGATGATAGGTGATGGTGCCGCCGGCCAAGGCATTGGAATGGGTCTCGAACTCCAAGGTAACGTTTGTCCGTTCGCCTTTGTCATCAACCAACGCACAATCTACATTGAACTTCTGGTCGATGGGCATATCGTATTCGTAGTCTTCGCTCCAGTCGGATTCGAAGAAGTAGAGGGGCGACTCGCTCTTCAGACCATCGCTGGAAAGGGCATAGACGGTGGGATGGCCCACGCCGTCCTCGTCGTACAGTGTGACGGACTTGAAGCCGTCCACACACGTGAAGCCTTCGCCCAAATCGCTCACCAGGAATTCATTGGTGCTAAAGTCACCCGTCAGGGCTGCACGGCTGAGGCTACAGCCGAAGGCACGGCAGTCTTCGCTCTCGATATAGATCCCCAGATCGTCGTAGCACTTCCCGATGAACACGCCACAGGCCAGCGGGCTGTCGATGGTGACTCTATAGGTGCCGATCTTCAACTGGCAGTCCTCAACGTTTATCTCCGCGGCGTCGGCGAACTTCTCGATGTCGTAGATTTCGAAGTAGGCCGTATCGTCATCGGCTCCGCCTAACCAGGCACGTACGCCGTAGTCGGGCAGGTCGCACGAGTTGAAGCTGGGCATCGCGTCGGTCGTAGCATAGCGACGCGAGACATAGACGTAATTCGCTCCGTTCCAGATGACCTTGAAGAAGTCGCCCTCGTCGCCCCATGTCGGCAGCACATCGCCCTTCAGCGGATGGATGGCCTGTTCGTTCTCATCGACCAGCACGGCTGAAGATGTTGAGGGGCCCATGCGCAGGCGGACACCAGTGCCCGTGATGCGCACGCCCTGTTGAGCGACGGCAAAGATATAGCCATATCCGTCGTAGTCCTGGACGAACAGGCGTCCGTCGTCCATAAACTGCATGTATTCATGGGCCGTGTGGATGGGGCACGCTGTCAGCGTTACGCCGTATCGGCGGTCGAGCAGATAGATGAAGTCGTCCTCGCCCGTGAAGCCGTAGCCACAATAGACGAAATACTGATCAACGAGGAAGATGTCGTTGCTGACGAGATATTTCGAACTCCAGACGATTTCGTTGCTGGCGAGGTCGAGGTCGTAGAGCTTGCTGCCCCGTCCGCCGATAGAGCTGCTATACGTCGGGCAGGCCATGTTGAAGTACAGGTGTCCGTCGAACCAGCGGATGTCCTGCACTTCGCAGTAATCGTTTCCTGTGAGTGCGCCCAGATTATACGTTCCCGTCGGCTTCTTCTTTTCGTCAAAGGTGACGACAACGAAACGGTAGTCGTCGGCACTTGTCGGTCTGCGGAACAGCGCTACGTAGCCATTGTCCGTCTCGTCGGTGATGTAGCACTCCAGTCCTTCCAGGCCCGCCGGAGCCAAGAGTCCTTCAATGTCTGTCTTCTCGCGCAAGCGGTAAAACAGCCCGTTGGGTTTGTTGCGCAGGTCGATGTTCGCGCGCTCCTTGAACATCTCCACCTCTTCCGGATCGATGGTATGCGTCTTTACCAACACTTGTCCCATTGCTGCCGCTGTCACGGCCATCACTGTCGCCAGAGCGACCAGTCGTTTCATTGCTTTCATTACTTTTTTCCTTTTTATTTAAATGTGGTGCGAAGGTAGTGAACCTTGTGCAAACTGCAAAATAATTTGCCGATTTTTCTGAACAAGATGATAAGAAAGCATTATCTTTAACGGGACTTCGCCCGTTTTATGCTATCTTTAACGGTCTTTGCCCGTTTTAATACTATCTTTAACGGTCTTCGCCCGTTTTAGATAGGGTTCACCTCGGAAAATTGCAAAAGTATTTGCATTTTCGCTCGGTTCACCCTATCTTTGTCTCCCGATATGGAAAAAGAGCCGAACTATTTCTGCATAGAGAGCCGCGAGGAGACGATTAGTCTGCTCGAGGGTTGTGACGAGCAAATCGTCCACTATGCCTTCCTGAGCATTAATTTTGAGAAGATTGAACATCTGGATCGCCTGCTGGGAACGCACTCGTTCGAGGATTGCCTGTTTCTGGGCTGTGTGATGACAATGGGGTTGATGCATCGCATGGACGAACATTGCCTCGTGTTCCCCAAAATTCCAGGAATGGACTATAGCGCCTTCCCCCGTCGTCTCTACACCCCGGAAAAACTCTACGACGGTTACGTTCCGGGGCAGCCGGAGACATTTGCCACCTGCTACGACACAATGGTCTATGACCGCTATCGTTTCCGCGGCGTCATGAGCTCTAATGTGAAGATTACGCTTGCCCGTTCGTTGCACGATCATTTTATCACGAAGGCGATGCATAGTTTCCTGGAGGGTTGGGACGAACGTTACGTGGTGGGCGTCATGGGAGGTCACGGCCTCCTGCGTTCCGACCCGATGTATCGCCAGATTGCCCACATCAGCAAGCGCCTCACCGAGGAGGGCACACTGATGGTGTCGGGTGGCGGCCCCGGTGCGATGGAGGCGACCCATCTGGGTGCCTGGATGGCCGGCCGCTGGATGGAGCAGCTCGACGAGGCTGTCGATGCGATGGCTGCAGCTGCGCCTTCGTTCCGCGACGAGGGATGGCTCGACAGCGCCTTTGCGGTACGCGAACGCTATCCGCAGGAGCGTTACGCCAGCCTCGGTGTTCCCACCTGGCTCTACGGTCATGAGCCTTCGACCCCCTTCGCCACCCATATTGCCAAGTACTTCACCAACGCCATTCGCGAGGATGAGATCCTCACTATCCCTATGGGCGGCATCATCTATACGCCGGGCAGTGCAGGAACGATGCAGGAAATCTTTCAGGACGCCGTACAGAATCATTACCTCAGTTTGGGTTACGGAAGCCCGATGGTGTTCCTCGGCCGTGACTTCTGGACGAACGAGATGCCCGTCTATCCCCTTCTGACCAGCCTGCTGGAAGCGGGACGCTACAAAAACCTGCGTCTTGCCCTCACCGACTCGTCCGACGAGGTCATTCGCACACTACGCAAGTTCAGGAACGAAAAGCCTTGAACGGGCGGGGATGGTGACGCTTCTGCGTTCAGAAGGGAGAATACAAAAAGATAAAAGGGGGGAATAAAAAAAGAAGGTCGTCATCCCGACGACCAATCTTTCAACTTTAAAAAATCTAATACCATGAAAAACACGGTGCAAAGGTAGGGACTTTTTTCGAATCTACAAACAAAACGGAAGAAAATCTTCTTTCTTTAATACAAATTAACGGTTTTTGGAGAAAATGGTTTAATGGTCTTAAAAGTTTCCTTCGCGCCAGAAGGTGGGGGTGAGGACGAGGAGGACGGAGTAGAGCTCGAGGCGCCCAACGAGCATCAGGAAGCAGCTGACCCACTTCACCCCCAGCGGAAGGCCCACGCACGAGGTGCCGGGGACGATGATGCCCACGTTGCCCAGGCAGCAGAGCGACATGCCGTAGGAATTCTCGAAGTCAAGCCCGAAGATGATGAACAGCAGCCAGCCGAAGAGCACCAGCAACACATAGAGGCAGACGAAGGTGAGCACCGTGGTGCGCGTGCTGGAGGGGATGACCATGCCGTCCATGCGCACAGGCAGCACAGCGTTGGGATGGAGGATGCGGCGGAACTCGGCAGCAATGCTCTTGGTGAAGATGGCGATGCGGCTGCTCTTCATGGCACCGCTGGACGAGCCGCCCATGGCACCGAAGTACATGGAGAAGCCCAGAATCATCCACACCCACGAAGGCCACGTGGAGTAGTTGGTACAGGCAAAGCCCGTGGTGGTCTGCGTGGAGACGACCATGAAGACGGCATCGCTGAGCGCCGTGATGAAGTCGCGCCCTTCGCGATGGACCAGCCCGCCCGTGATAATGCCCGTGAAGATGCACACGATGAACAGGTACCAGTGGAACTCGCTGCTGCGGAAAAGGTCGCGGACCTTGCCCTTCACCACCATCAGGTAGATGAGCGTGTAGTTGATGCCGCCCACGAACATAAACAGCACCAGTACCCACTCGATGGTGATGGAGTGGAAGGCGGCAATGCTCTCGTTGCGGGTGGAGAAGCCGCCCGTGGAAATGGTGGTGAGGCCGTGACAGATGGCCTCGAAAGGCTGCATGCCGCAGAGCCACAGGCTGAGGGTGCAGAGAATGGTGAGACTGATATAGACCGTGAGGATCCAGCGGGCAGTAATGGCCACACGAGGGTTGGCCTTCTTTTTGGCATAGCCCGTGGCCTCGGCAGCAAACAGCTGCACGCCGCTGAAGCCGAACATGGGCAGCACCGCTACGGTGAAGAAGACAATGCCCAGTCCGCCCAGCCACTGGCTCAGGCAGCGCCACAGCAGCGTGGCGCGGGGGATGGCCTCGGTGTCATTGATAACCGTACAGCCCGTGGTGGTGAAGGCGGACATACTCTCGAAGAAGGCGTCGGTAAAGTTGGTTATCAGCCCGCTGAGCAGCAGCGGCAGCGTGCCCACCAAGGCAAACATCACCCACGAGAGGGTGATGGTAAGGTAGCTGTCGCGGCGCGAGTATTTCTTTTCGCCGCCCTTGCCGAAGTAGAGAAGCCACATGCCTGTCAGCACCGTGATAAGTGCAGAGGCAATGAAGGCGAAAAAGTCATTCCCCCCGAAGAACAGAGCGACGGCAGCACACCCGGCCATGATAGCGGCGAGGAGCATGAGCAGCGAGCCCAGGATGCGGAGAATTGTCTTTATATGCATGGCTTGTTGACTTGTTGACCTTTTAGACTTTTCGACCTTTCGACCTTTTTGACCTTAATTCTCAGAAATACTTCTCCAGTTTCTTAATCATCGAGCCGAGACAGAAGACCACGACGTGGTCGCCTGGGAGAATCTGGGTGTTGCCGTTGACCAGCATCCCCTCCTTCTTCCGCACCAGTCCTCCGATGGTGGCTCCTGCGGGCAGGTCGATGTCCTTGACGAGGCTCTTGGTGACGCGGGCCTTCTCGCTGACGGTGAACTCGGCCACGTCGGCGTCGGCAAAGGTCAGGCTCTTCACATTGTTCACGTCGGCGTCGAGCAGCATCTGATAGATGGTGGAGGCGGCAAGCTTCTTCTTGTTGATGATGCCGGCAATGTCGAAGCTCTCGGCCATACTGATGAAGTCGATGTTCTCCACCTCGGCAATGGTCTTCATGTTGCCGAACTGCTTGGACGATACGCAAGTGAGGATATTCGTCTCCGCATTGTCGGTGAGAGCGACGAAAGCCTGGGCACTGTCGATGCCTTCGGAGAGCAGTAGGTCGCGGTCGCGGCCGTCGCCATGAATGACCATCACGTCCGAGGGCAGCATCTCCGTGAGCCATTCGCAGCGGGCACGGTCGCTCTCGATGATTTTCACCGTCATATCATCGTGCATGAGGCGGGCGGCGTTGACGGCAATACGGCTGCCGCCCATGATGAGGACGTTCTTAATCTTCTGATAGGCATCCTTGCCGGTGATGCGGCGGATGTACTCGATGGAGCCTCGTGCGGCCATGAAATAGACAAGGTCGTTCTCCATCACGCAGTCGCTGCCCTTGGGAATGATGGTCTCCGTGCCGCGTTTGATGGCTACGATATGATAGGGCTCGTCCTTCTTCAGTTCCATGAAGGGAATGCCGAGCATCTGACTGCCGGCACGTACCTTGACACCCATCATCACCAGTGCGCCGCCCGCAAATTCCCACCACTGGCGGATCCAGCTCTTGTGCAGGCTGTCGGCAATCTCTTTTCCTGCCAGCATCTCAGGGTAGATGAGGGCATCCACGCCGAGGGTACGGAAGAACTCCTTGTTCTTCGGCGAGAGATACTCGTAGTTGTCGATGCGGGCCACGGTCTTGCGGGCACCGAGGCTGTGGGCGAGGATGCAGGCGAGGACGTTACGGCTCTCTTCGGGCGTGACGGCAATGAACAGGTCGGCGCCGCTCACGCCGGCATCCCTCAGGTTGCCCAGCGAGGTCGGTTTGGCCTCCACCGTCAGCAAATCGAAGTTCGACTCCAGCTTACTGAGTTTCTCGGCACTCTCATCGATGAGGACGATGTCCTGCTGCTCGCCTGCCAACAGCTTGGCAAGATGGGTTCCGACGGCGCCTGCTCCGGCAATGATGATCTTCATAGAGGGTTATTTTGAATTGTCTTTTTGACTCGTTGACTCGTAGACTTTCTTGACAATGGACGCCACGTCGAGATGGCAAAGCGACAGCAGCTGAGGCACGGAGCCGTACGTGACGAACTCGTCGGGCAGGCCGAGACGTTCGACGTGGGGCGTATAGCCGTTGTCGGCAAAGAATTCCAGCACGGCCGAGCCGAAACCACCATTGGTCACGCCGTTCTCGAGGGTTATCACGCGACTGAAGTTCTGTCCGACGGTGTGGAGAATCTCTTCGTCGATGGGTTTGAGGAAGCGCATGTCGTAGTGCGCCACGCTGGGACCGCCTTCCTTGTCCAACTGGGCGATGGCTTCGGCTGCCAGGTTGCCGATGGCGCCGATGCTGAGCAGGGCGATGTCTGTGCCCTCGTGCAGCAGCCTTCCCCGTCCGACGGGAACAGCTTCTAACGGACAATGCCAGTCGATGAGCTTGCCCCTGCCACGTGGATAGCGGATGACGAACGGCCCCATGTCGGGCTGCTGGGCGGTGAACATCAGGCGACGCAGTTCATGCTCGTCGTAGGGTGCCGCAATCGTCAGGTGGGGGATGGGACGGAGGAAGGCGAGGTCGAAGGCGCCATGATGGGTCGGGCCGTCCTCGCCCACAAGACCGGCACGGTCGATGCAGAGCACCACGTTCAGCCGCTGGATGGCCACGTCGTGGATGACATTGTCGTAGGCCCGTTGGAGGAACGACGAATAGACGTTGCAGAAGGGAACGAGTCCTTCCTTGGCCATGCCGGCCGAGAAGGTGACGGCGTGTCCCTCTGCGATGCCCACGTCGAAACAGCGGCACGGGTATTTCTTCATCATGATGTCCATCGAACAGCCCGTCGGCATCGCGGGCGTGACGCCGACGATGCGCTTGTTCTGCTCAGCCAGCTCCAGCAGCGTCTGTCCGAACACCTCCTGAAAGAGAGGAGGTCGCAGAGAGTCGTCGGCGGAGACCACCCGCTCGCCCGTGTCCTTGTCGAACAGGCCGGGGGCGTGCCATTCGGTCACCGACTCCTCCGCCGGGGCAAAGCCCTTGCCCTTGACGGTTTGGATATGAAGCAACTTGGGTCCCGACATGTCCTTGATGGCACGGAGGGCACGGATGAGCTCGCCGAGGTTATTGCCGTCGATGGGACCGAAGTAGCGGATGTTCATGCCCTCGAAAATATTCTGCTGACGGGCGAGGAGCGACTTCAGGCTGTTGCCGAAGCGGATATACTGTTCGCGCCGGGCGTCGGAGAGCAGTCCCACTTTCCGCAGCACTTTCGCCACCCGATAACGGAAGTTGTTATAGCTGACGGAGGTGCTGAGGTTCAGCAGATAGCGCTTCATGCCGCCCACACTGCTCGAGATGGAGTAGTGGTTGTCATTCAGAATGATGAGGAGGTTGTTGTCGTTCTCGCTGACATTGTTCAGTCCCTCGTAGGCGAGTCCGCCGCTCATGGCGCCGTCGCCGATGATGGCCACCACATGGCGCTTGGTCTCGCCCGATTTCTTCGCGGCGATAGCCATGCCGAGGGCGGCTGAGATGGAGTTGGAGGCATGACCGGCCGTGAAAGCGTCATACTCGCTCTCCGCCGGCGACGGGAAGGGGGCGAGGCCGCCCAGCTTGCGGTTCAGGTGGAACGCCTCGCGACGACCCGTCAGGATCTTGTGGGCATAGGCCTGATGGCCGACGTCCCAGACCAGCCGGTCGTAGGGCGTATTATATACATAATGGAGGGCGACGGCCAGCTCGACGGTTCCCAGGTTCGACCCCAGATGACCGGGGTTGTGAGAGAGCTCGTCGATGATATAGTTCCTCAGTTCGTCGCACACTTCAGGCAGACGGTTCTGCTTCAGGTGGCGAAGGTCCTCCGGACTGTCAATTGAGGCCAGTAGCGACTCCTTTTGGTTCTCTTTCTTCACGTCTTATTTCCTGTTTTCTCCGGCATAGTCCGGATATCATCGGGCAAAAATACGGATAATTCAGGAAAAAGCGACGCTTTTTTCAACTTTTTTTACATCAAACCGTTTTTCCTTCCCCAAAATGTCCGTATCTTCGCCCACAAAAACGATATTCGTATGAAATTTCACACCGAAGTTGCCATTCCTCCGTCGTCGTGGACCATCCGTCACGACGACCGTTTGCTGCTCCTCGGTTCGTGCTTTGCCGACACCATCGGAGCCCGCCTCGTCCGCGCCGGATTCCAGGCCGAAGTAAACCCTTTCGGCACGCTTTACAATCCCGTCAGCCTGGCCGACGTGCTGACTCGCTTGTTGGACGGCAGTCCCTTCGTACTCGCGGACATGCAGCCCTTCGGTGCCGAAGGCTGGGGCTCGTGGATGAGCCATAGCCTCCTCTCCCGTCCCACCGCCGCCGAAGCCCTTGCGATACACAACGAACGCCTCGCCGCAGCCGCCCGCCAGCTCCGCGAAGCCAGCGTGCTCCTCATCACCTTCGGCACAGCGTGGGCATACCGATTAAAAGGCGCCTCTTTTGTGGCGAACTGCCATCATGAGCCGGCCGAACGCTTCGTACGTGAACGCCTGACGGTCAGCGACATCGTCGGTCGCTGGCGGCCGCTTCTCCAGCGCCTGGCGGACGGATGTCCCCGGCTCCGCGTCCTCTTCACCGTCAGTCCCATCCGTCATTTGCGCGACGGCGCTCATGCCAATCAGCTCAGCAAGGCCACCCTCCTCCTCGCTGTGGACGAACTGGAAGATATGTCCTCTTATTTCCCCTCTTACGAGATTGTCCTGGACGAGTTGCGCGACTATCGTTTCTATGCCGACGACATGGCCCACCCCTCGGCCCAGGCCGTCGACTACATCTGGGAGCGCTTTGCCGACAGCTATTTCGACGAGTCCACCCGCCGCGCCGCCCGTCGCATCGAAGATGTCCATAAAGCCCTTGAACACCGCCCTCTCCACCCCGAAAGTGACGAATACCGGCAGTTTGTACGTCAAACTATGTTAAAGATAGCCGAAATTCAAAAAGAATTTCCTTACTTTGACGCCGGAAAACTCATAGACCAATGTCATACCCTGTTGAACAACTGACCGCCCTGCTCTCTGCCCGCCGCGTGGGCAACGCTCCGGCTGTCATCTCCCGGCTGCTCACAGACAGCCGTTCGCTCTGGCTCCCCGAGGAGACCGTGTTCTTTGCTCTTACCGGCCAGCGTGGCGACGGCCACAACTACATCGACGAACTCTATCGGCGCGGCGTGCGTAACTTCGTCGTCAGCCGTATGCCTTCCGAACTCCAGGCCGACGCCAACTATCTCCTTGTTCCCAACACCCTCGTCGCCCTGCAGCAACTGGCCGCGCGTCACCGCCAGACCTTCACCGGCCCCGTCATCGGCATCACCGGCAGTAACGGTAAGACCGTGGTCAAGGAGTGGCTCTACCAGCTCCTCAATCCCGACTCCATCGTCACCCGCTCGCCCCGCAGCTACAACTCACAGATCGGCGTGCCCCTTTCGGCCTGGCTCATCAGTCCTCAGACCGAGGTCGCCATCCTCGAGGCCGGTATCTCACAGCCGGGCGAGATGCACCGCCTGCAGCCCATCATCAATCCCACCATCGGCATCCTCACCAACATTGGCGGCGCCCATCAGGAGAACTTCACCTCCCTCCACGAGAAATGTGTGGAGAAGCTTGAGCTCTTCAAGGACTGCGACATCCTCATCTACAACGGTGACGACGAGCTCATCAGCGACTGCGTAGGCCGCCGCCTGCTCTCCACACGCGAGCTGGCCTGGTCGCGCAAGGACAACGAGCGTCCGCTCTACATCCAGTCGGTCACGAAGCACGACACCTCCACCACCATCGAGTACCGCTATCTGGGCTACGAGAGCAGCTACACCATTCCCTTTATCGACGATGCCAGTGTGGAGAACTCCCTTCACTGCCTCGCCGTCTGCCTCTACCGGATGATCTCGCCAGCCGTCATTGCCGAGCGGATGGCCCGCCTCGAACCCGTCGCCATGCGTCTGCAGGTGATGGAAGGGCAGAACGGCTGCACCCTCGTCAACGACTCCTACAACAGCGACCTCGCCTCGCTCGAGATTGCCCTCGACTTCATGGCCCGTCGCCCCGCCACCGCCGGTAGGGAGCGCCTGCTCATCCTCTCCGACATGGAACAGACGGGACAGCTCCCGCGCCTCTTATATAAAAAGGTGACGCGTCTGATTGAGAGCCGGGGCATCACCCGCCTCATCGGCATCGGACCCGACATCAGCAGAAGTCGTGTACGTAACGAGCACTCAGAGATTTACGCTGAAACCTTCTATCCCACGACCGAAGCCTTCCTCGCGTCCGACGAAATCCGTTCCATCCACGACGCCGACATCCTCATCAAGGGTGCCCGCCGCTTCGGTTTCGACCGTATTGCCGATGCCCTCGCCCTGCGCGTCCACGAGACCACGCTCGAGGTCAGCCTCAGCGCCCTCGTCGATAACCTCAACTACTACCGCAGCTTCCTCCAGCCCACCACCCGCATGGTCTGCATGGTGAAAGCCTTTGCCTATGGTGCCGGATTCTACGAGATTGCCAAGACGCTTCAGGACCACGGTGTCGAGTACCTCGCTGTGGCTGTAGCCGACGAAGGCCGTCAGCTGCGCGAAGCAGGCATCACCACCGGCATCCTCGTCATGAACCCCGAGCGCAGCGCCCTCGACACCATCACGCACTATCACCTCGAACCCGAAATCTACAGCTTCGGCCTGCTCGAAGCCATGATTCATTCGTGCGAGCTGAGCGGTGTCACCGGCTATCCCGTTCACATCAAAATCGACACCGGCATGAGCCGTCTCGGCTTCCGGCCCGAAGAAATGCCCGCCCTGCTGGCCCGTCTCCACCGCCAGAGCGCTGTCATCCCCCGCAGTGTCTTCAGCCATTTCGCCTGCAGCGACACCCCCAATCCCGATGCCGACGCCTTCAGCCGCCTCCAGATGGAACGTTTCGACCGTACCGCCGACGCCCTCCGCGAGGTCTATGGCGATACCCTGCTCCGGCATATCTGCAACAGCGCCGCCATCACCCGCTTCCCCGACCACCATTACGAGATGGTGCGCCTCGGACTCGGACTGTATGGTCTCGACCCGGTCGAGAGGTCGACGAGTCAACAAGTCAACAGGTCTACAAGTCAAGGGGTTGAAGCTGACTGCATACAGCGCGTGGACTCGTGGACTCGTGGACTCGTGGACCCCTTAATGCCTGTCAGTACCCTTCGCACTACCATCCTTCAGATTCACGATGTCACACCGCCCGAGACGGTGGGCTACGGCCGGCGGGGCGTCCTCGACCGTCCTTCGCGCATCGCCGCCATCCCCATCGGCTATGCCGACGGCCTCAACCGCCACCTCGGCAACCGTCGTGGCTACTGTCTCGTACACGGCCAGCCGGCCCCCTATGTCGGCAATATCTGCATGGACGTCGCCATGATCGACGTCACTGACATCCCCGACTGCGTCGAGGGCGACAGCGTCGAGATCTTCGGCCCCAACCTTCCCGTCACCCGGCTGGCCGAGTGGCTCGACACCATCCCCTACGAAATCCTCACCGGCATCTCCACCCGCGTCAAACGCGTCTATTTCAAGGAATAATCTCACACAGAAAGCCCCTTCTCTCGGTGGGCTATGTCATCGCCGTTGACTTAATCACCTTTACACTGAGTGCTAAAGCCCTTGTCATAGGCTTAAGCTCTAATCGTATTAGTGCTAATGCCTATGTCGTGGACTTAAGCACTCCGTGTAAAAGTGCTAAATTTTAACATTTGGACGGAAAAGGACAAAGAAATTCCATTGGCGGGCTGCGCCACCGCAGCAGTGTAGTCTACGAAGTTCCCTTAGTCTGTAGAACGGAATCTGTGATTTCTGTGTTTTCTGTGTGAGATAACAATATCGCCGAGGTGGCAGATAGAAAATAGAAAAGAGAAAGAGACGCTGGGGTGACATGACCCCGAAAAGTTGGACGTTAAATTAAACATTAATTATTTATC
>Ga0310690_10003904_pt1 | contig 21802 bp, 26 predicted proteins | sample AusTroGonzalo_MG_2_FD_207661 | JGI IMG/M metagenome (GOLD analysis project Ga0310690, IMG submission 207661) | Bovine rumen microbial communities from tropical cattle in Woodstock, Queensland, Australia - Gonzalo_04 (v2) (version 2) | ecosystem: Host-associated > Mammals > Digestive system >... | reverse complement strand
TATATTCATCATTTGCTTTTATAGGGTTATGATTTTGCCACTTAGCTGTTTTGTAATAAAACATATAAAGGACTACTATCTCTTTGTTATCTTCTTGAAAAAGTCTCTCTATTGTTGTTCTATTGATTATCAATAAGTCGTTAGATAAATCATCGAGTAATAATTTTTCTTCCATATCTATTCTCCTAACTTGAATAGATCTTCTAGTCTGTATTTCTCATGTGTTCTTTCTTCTAATAACTCTCTAATTCCATTTGCTTCTTCTAGAGTTATTATTGATTTACCATTAAGTTTTAAAGATACAGTTCCAAGTGAGTTGATATTTAATCTAGCTGCTATATCTTTGTGTGTTATTCCACTCTTCCTTAATAGTTCTTTCAATTCTTGATTCACTTTCTCTACCTCCAATCTACGAATTTTCGTATTTTCAGAGTAGGATATTTCCTATTTTCCTACCTGACAATACCATCATATACGAATTTTCGTATTTAGTCAATACCTAAAATACGAATTTTCAAATTTTTTTATTTTAGTGTAAACATTTGATTTTTCGTATAGTCTTAATGTATAATGATTTAAAGGTGAAAGCGATGATAGAAAGTAAATTAAAAGAAATAATTATCGAGAAGTATGGATCAGTAAAACGCTTTTCTGATAAAATTGGTGTTCCTTATACTACTATTGATACTATATTAAAGCGTGGTGTAAAGAACTCTAACGTACAAAATGTTTTTAAAATGTGTGATGAGTTGAATATTGATATTAATGAACTAGCAAAAGATAACATTGTCTTTAGGAGTAATTAAATGATAATTAAACGTACTCCAACAAAAGATGGGCGTAAATATGTTTTCTCAATTAGATATAAAGATATATATGGGAAGACTGTACGCTATCAATCTCAACGATATATGACTATCAAGGAAGCTAAAGAGCAGGAAACTATTTATAGATTAAAGGTATCAGAGAATAAAGTTAATCGTAGTAGTGTTACCTTCTTAGATATTAAACGGGAATACTACGAATATATGAAGCCTAAATTAAAGCCTCAATCTCTAGCGAAGTATCCTGTACTATATGGACATCTTGATTCATTAAACCAAGTTAAGATAAACGACTTTAATCTAGAACTTTATAACAAGTTATTAAACGACATCAATAAAAAGAAACTATCAAACATTTATAAAAACAAAATATTAGGTATGCTTAGAGCGTTAATTAGATATTCCAATAAATATTACAATACAAGTGATGAAATGTTAAAGTTTATTGAGAATATATCTCTAGCTAACGAAAAGAAAGAAATGGACTTCTATACCTTTGATGAGTATAAGAAATTTAGAAGCGTTATTAAAGATGAAGAATTTTTATTATTCTTCGATATGCTTTACTTTATGGGGTTTAGACGTGGTGAATTACAAGCCTTGTCTATTGACTGCATTGATCCAATAAAAAAAGAGGTTAGTATCACGAAGACACTAACCACTAAGTTAAAAGGTACTGAGTATTATGTTTCGTCTCCTAAGACAAAAACATCTAATCGTGTATTACCTATTCCTGATAATATACTTACTCAAATAAATAAACAAATAAACAAATTAAAAAAATATTCTAACTATGAAGATAGTTGGTTTCTCTTTGGAGGTATCACTCCATTTAAAGACACTAACATATCTAATAAAAATATACAGTATTCTAGACTAGCTAATTTAAGAACCATACGATTACATGATTTTCGCCACTCTTGTGCTAGTCTGCTTATAAATAATAATATGCCTATTACACTTGTCTCACGTTACTTAGGGCACTCTAAGGTATCAGTTACTCTAGATACATACTCTCACATGTATAAGAGTGATCTGAATACTTTAACTGATTATATAAACAATTTGAAAATTGGTGTCTAAAGTGGTGTCTCGTTAATAGACAAAAATAAAAAACCCTTATAAATTAAGGGTTAGTTTTATTAATGGTGGAGTCGGGGAGAATATTTTTATCGTTTTATAGCTTTATTTTACGTTGATTTTATAGGGTTTTTGTATTCTCCAACTCCTGTAAATTCAATAGTTTTTTATAAAAGTGGTGTCTCGATGGTGTCTCATCTTTCGATTAGACTATCAAGAAATTCATCAATAGAAGTTAAGATACGTATTTTATATTCTTCTTGTATTTCCTCAGGTGTTTTTTCTTCTTTAGGTAGTATATCAAGCCAATCTTCATTGTATGCTATCCACATATCTTGTACTCTATACCAAGTATATCCATCTGCTTCTGCTTTATCTTGTATGTCATAGAACCCCATATTGATGTATCCTAGTATCTCACCATTTAAAGTTGGTTCTTTTCTTGCTCTTAGGTTTTCTACTTTGACACTTAATTGATCTACCTTTGTATTACGCTCTACTGGTTGACCTACATATTTAATATCAGGTTCATAATCAGTATCAGTTCTAGTCCAATTAAGTCCACCTTCGTCCATTACACTTTCAGTAAACTTAGTATATATATACATTACTTCTTCTGGTGGTTTATTATCTCCTATCATTACCGTTGAACCTAGTGAATTATCATCCCAATTATCACTATAACCTCTACCACAGCAGATGTGCAAGTGGTTTCCAGTTGCTTCATCAGTTCCTTCAAAGCAAATTATTTCACCTTTTCTTACTATATCTCCTGTTTTATGATTTCTCATAGCTTCATCATTATCGTTCCAGTGAGTTAATGTCATAAACACTTTATCATTAAAAGTAGGTGTATTTACTTCATTTTCTGATACAAGCCATATAGTGTTAGATATTTTTTTTCCTTTTCTTATTGCTGTTATTTTCATATCCACTGGTGCAAAAGCAGCACTTCTACCACCATCACAACCAGCACAATCTATTGGATAATCTTTAGGGTCACCTAAATTATGGTTATGATGAGAAGTATCACCATAAGGATTCTGTGTTATCCTCATTGTTTCCATTGGGAAATAGAATTTATCCATTGTCTTCCTCCTTTAAAAGTTCTTTCTATCAGTTGGGTTGTTAAGACCTGCAAATACTTGAAATGCTAATGTTATGACGTCTTGAATATTACTAATTAAGTCGTTAGGCATGTCATATACTCCTAGTAGTTTCAATACCTCTGCGATTAGTAATACTAGCTGTGTCCAAAATACTGGACTTTTTAATCTTTCAATCATTTTTAAACCTCCATTTCTATATAAAAAAAGAAGCATTACGCTTCTTCTTTAAACATATTTCCAATATTGTTATGCTCTGTCATAAATAATTGAAATAATGTATCGCTTACTGTCATGTATTTTATCTTCATTGATTCATCATCACAGTACCTAGCCATCATTTTCCATTTGTATGCGTCTTCTAATAAGTCCATTGTTTGTTTAATGTACTTCTTGAAGTTACATATCTTATCCTCATATTCCATTATTTTCTACCTCCTGTTGCCTCACTTACTGTTCCTTTGCGATTTAGATTACAGCAAGATAGTATTACAAATTGTCCATTAGTATAATCAGTATTTTCGTTTCCATAACCAATTGGATAATTTACTCTACGATTTAATTGGTTTGCATAGACCTGGTTACCATACTTGCATAATACTGGTATGTTATTTTCTCCTACTTGTATAAATACTGGGTAGTTTGCTGTTGCTTCAGGTATATTACAAGCAAGTATCAAACGATAATTTCCTAAATTAGTTAATGTCTTAATTGTTTGATTAGGTATTAATACTACGTTATTAGTTCCAGTAGTTAGGTTAGAGCATATTATTGTATTATTCATCTTAACCCTCCTATTCAATAAAATAGACTAGACCTATACGCCTAGTCATATAAGTCAAACTATACATTAGTATAGTGAAGTTCCACCACAATAACCGTAATAGCATGGTGGTTTAGGTGCAGTAGTTGCTAAGTTACTTAAAATGTTTTCAGTAATTACAGCAGTTTGTCTAGTGTTAGAAAGTTCATCTCTAGTTACTGCTAACTTATCACGTAAATCATTGATAACATTTTCGTTCATAGCACCTAAGATAGTGCTAGTTTGGTTTGCTATTTGATTACCAATTGCAGCTACGCTATTAGACATTTGATTTGATAAATCTTTAATCAATATTGCATTGTCATATTTGTTGTTTAATACTGTGTCATTTACCATAGCAACACTTGATTGTAATTGTCTAGAGTTTGCGTCCTGAGTCTGATTATATAAACTTGCTTGTATATCAGCTAGTCCTAATGCAGTACCAGTATTACCACCGAAACCGAAACCATTACCAAACCCAAAAATACCTGCTATGATTAGTAAACCAATTAGTCCACTCCAATCTAGTCCCATAGATGTTCCGTTCATACTTTCCTCCTTTCCCTATATCAACTCTTATGAGTTAATAATCTTACTTACTTCGTTGACTTGCTCTTGCGTTACGCCATTTTGTTTCATTAAATCTGCAAGTGCTTGTTCTCTGTTAGGGTTACTTAGGAAAGCCTGTGCCATTACTTTTTGTTGTGGAGTCATCATGTTCATTATTGCTTGTTGAGGGTTTCCACTCTTTAAGATTTGCATTATTAAGTTCATATTCATTTGCTATCCTTTATCTCCTTTTCTAATTCTTTTATTCTTGCTTTTAATTTCTCATTTTCAATTTGATCTGGTGTTTTAGGCAAGACTATTGGATATTCTTTCATATCCCCATTTAATTCCTTAATCGTTAGTAAAGCATTATCAAGGCAAATAAAGGCTGTTTTGCGTTGTACGATAATATCCTTTGGGTTCTCGTCTTTCGTAAGCATACGTGCCTCAAAATCGATTTGAGTGCCTACATTAAAAACGTTCATAGGTTGTTGATAGTTTTTAAGCATGTCATCAATCTTCTCTCTTTGCCTTAATAGGTTATCTACCATATAGTTATTCATAACTCCTCCTAAGACGAAAAGATGTGCTTCTCAAATAGCGTTTTAAACTACTCTAACAAGTCTTATTCCTCTTTTCGCGTTAATTATCACATAAAAAAAGAAATAATTTTTGTCTTGTTATTTCCTAGTTAGTACCCAAAAATTGTCATATAATTCTTAAAATCTTTTTATGTATTTTTTTAATCTCTCGACTAATAGTTGATTCACTTACGTTTTCTAGCATAGCCATCTTTGTAATTGAATATTCCTTTAGTCGATATTCAAATATTCTTTCTTGTAGTTCGCTTAGATATATTTTGCTTTTAATATCATTTACTTCTTGTTTTGTAAATTCAAAACGTAACACTACTTTCTACCTCTGTTACCAATGTATGCACCACAAGTCTTACAATGTTTCTTACCTTGTCTATCTATTGTAGTGCTACCACTCTTAACATATTGTACTGTCTTAACTACATTTTTAACTTTTTGAGTTGCCATTTATATCACCACCTGCTCTTGTATAGTTATTATCTCCACTATCATTAGTTTGTTCTACTTCTTCTGACATTGTAGTTTCTACTCTTTGATATGAAGTTAATAAATATATGTTGTATGAAAGTGATCCGAGTAAAGCTATAAATGTAATTATCCATATAACAAAATACTTATTACTATTTGCGTTTAATGTATGAAGTAAAGCTACTGCACCTGTATTATTATTTATATCTTCACGATTTTTATTGATATTGTTAAAGTTATACTCAATCTTTGTTTTTATTTCATCGAGTTCCTTTTTTATATCTTGCATTTCTTCTTTCATTTTGTCTCCTTGTGATACATTTCAATATGTTCGTGTATCTTTTTGTCTATCTTTTCATCAAACTCCTTGTCGTATGTATCTAGTTTATCTAGTATTCTTTGTACGTTTTTATCAAGTTGGTCTAATCTAAAGTTGATTAACCCTAGATTAGACTCCTTTGAATCGTTTACTGCTTTATCTCTCCTATTAAGTATAAGAGTAACGAGTGCAATTACAACAGCACCAATACTAATTATTGTACCTATTTCCATTACACACCTCCATAGTCCTTAACAGCATTTATATCTAATAATATAGGCAAGTCATTATTTATCTGACTAACATTAGTAGTGTCATTATAAGACATAGCATTTTGTATGTTATCTAATTGGTTTATTAAGGTGTTATCTGTTATTAAAGATAAGTATGGTGTAGTTAAAGCATAATATAAAACAACATTTGTAGTTGCTATGTTATCGTAAACATCACTCGTTATATAAATCATTGATATAGGGTGAATTGCTAAACCATGTTTTCCACTTGTAGATAATGTTTGATTAGCAGTAATTATTCCAATATTACAATATCCAGTTCCCAATGTATCGTTATTAGGAGGAACTACTATGTTAGAAATTGCCTTATAATATCTTCCACCTGTGCTATCATATCCCCAACCAGTTTGAGTATCATAAACTACTTCCCCAATAGCATTATATTTACACCATAAACCTGTTCCATAAGGCTCGTAATTATTGACTACACCTTCAGCAAGTAAAAAGTTATCAGTCATATTATATGTTGTTCCATTTGTTATATTACCTATGTATATTTGATATGCTACTATGTCATCACTAATTGTTGCATTTCTCATTGTTGTATTTGCTAGTATTGTTAAGTCTTGATAATTAACACTATCTTTATATAATCTTATTATTGTTGTATATCCTAATGATTTTGTTCTTAAAAATGAATAATTACCTGCTGGAAGTGATATATCTATTTTATTTGTTAAAAATGCAAAAGTTCCACTAGCAGTTCCACTATATGTTAATGCTTGTGTATTGCTATCGTATGTTGTTGATATTCCATTTGATGTTCCTGTATATGCAGAACTAGGATTGATTAGGTTTATCCCACTATTCTTAGTAAAGTAGTCTTGATAATCTCCTGTTTTACATAGTTCTATTGGTGGTGTGCCATAAGGTGTAAAGTGATTGGCTTTGCTTCCTTTTTCTAGTTGATAATTACTAAAACTATCTGGTGTTATTGCAGTATTTCCAATAGTAATATCACAATAAACTTGATTAGCACCACTAGGCACTACAAATGTTGGTGAATTTTGTTGTGAAGAACTTACAAAAGTTCCATTATTGAAGAATACAAAACCTGCACTAGAACCTGGTGTATAACCATTTGCACTTAATGTATATGTTTCTCCTGCTACTACTGATATAGGGGTTTCATTACTAACATAGTTATTTTGATTAAAATAATTTCCATTTGAAAACAACCTTCCACCTTGTATTACATTACTATCAAATATATTCTCTACTGGTAGATATATAGGATATGTTTGGCTAGTGTATGGAGAGTATGTTGTTGCTTCGTTGCCTACCTCTATTTGTAAATTTTCAAAATAATTACCTGTTCCACCTGGATAAAAACTTACAAACCAATATTCATAGTTCCCTGAATTAAAAGTTTGAGGTGTTGTAGATGATATAAAAGTAATTAGTGTTCCATCTGTTCCAGTTAATTGACTATTTACACCAAGAACTTTAAATGTTTGTGTAGGGTTTCCACTTATTATATAATTTGTATTTTTATTAAGTTTTATCCATTTAGATATCCAAGTATAACCTGCATTGTTATAACTATCAATAGTTAATTTATTATTGCTTATAGTAGCAGTTGCTCTATCAATGGTTGATTGTATCCTTACACCATTATTATTTGTTGCAAACCAACTTGTTAAGTCAGTTCCTATATCAAATAAATTCTTTCCTACTATATCTACTTCATTATCTCCACTTACTACATTTACTGGATATGGATAACTAGGTGATGGTGCTGGAGAGCCACCTGTGTATGGCTCGTATGTAGGTATGTTTGAACTATCATAATTTCCTTTTACTAGCATACACTCTGTTATTGTCTTTCCTGCTAAATTACTGCCTAAATAGATATAAAAACTATTTGCACTACTTAAATCTTCTGCTGTGTATGTAATGTTTGCATTTACTTGTTTTACTGCATGAGAAGTTAACGAGTCATACCATATAAATACACAATTACTTGCACTTAATTTTGTCCCATCACTACATTTTCCTACAAAATAATAATTTTGTCCTACTGTTAATTGAGGCACTGGTGTAATAAATTTGTTTTGTTCTCCACTTACACTAAATGGTAAAGGAAAATTTAATAAATTCTTCCCTGTTGTAGTATATTGGCTTGTATTTCCTTTTAAGGAGATACTCATTGGTGCTGATGTTGTTGGTGTTAAGGATACATTTGATACATCTTCTCCTAATACCTTTGGTAGTCCTTGCCATATTACATTAGGGTTGTATGTTGAATATACTAATTTGTTGTATAGTTTCTCAGGATAACTTCTAAATGTATCGTTTGTTATATTTGCACCTGTATAGTTTATTACTTGTTTTAATTTATCTTTTGTGCCACTTAGGTATGTTAATTTTTCACTTGTAGTTCCCATTATGCCCACCTCCACTCATATCCATAGCATTGTTTGAATTTTCCGTTACAACACATAGATATATTTGAACCATTTTTACCAGTTAGGTATCTTTCTGCTTCATTTGCAGAAAAAAAGAACAATGTTTTATCGCCTTTTGTTCCAATTACTTTTTTACCACTTTTCTTCATCATTTTTTCTCTTTTTGAACCATAATCATTATTGTATTTAATAGAACACCACTCAAGATTCTCTATCCTATTATCAGTTTTAACTTCGTTCTTATGATTAATACATGGATAATTTTTATTGTTTTCAATAAAAGCTTCTGCTACCAATCTATGAACTGGTATAAATTTAGGTTTTCTTTCACCAGTTATAATAGTTACTCTATAATAACCATCTTTATCTAAGTGTTGCTTTAATATTGCTTCTTCAATTTGTGTAGTTCTTCCTATTTTATCAACCCTTGTATAAGCATTTCTCTTAACTACACCATCAGAGCTTACAGAATAATAAGGGTTGTTTTTTACATTTACCCATCTCATATTATTTCTCCATTTATTAAGTCGATAGCTGCGTTTATATCTCCTACTACGCTATCTACATAAGATGTCATTTGTGCATAAGTTACTTCTCCATTTGTTACTGTAAATGTTGTTGTTGTACCATTTGTATAAGTGATTGTATATGTATCTACTGTACCTGATGAACCTGTTTTACTTATTGATGAGATACCATTTCCTGTTGCACCTGTTTCTCCAGTTGCACCTTTTTCACCATTGTTTACAGAAAATGTATTTGTTGTACCATTTGTCATTGTTGCAGTCCATACATTAGTACCACTACTTTCGTGTGATACTGTTGTTTGTTCCATCGTTGATATACCATTTCCTGCTGGTCCTGTATCTCCTTTGACTCCTTGTGTACCAGGTATACCTTGTTCTCCTTGTGGTCCTTGTGCACCTTGAATACCTTGATCTCCTTTGTCGCCTTTGTCTCCCTTTTGCCCTTTTACTCCTGCTTCTATATCAATAGTAAACATAGGCATAAAATCGTTATTATTCATTTTTTACTCCTTTCTTTACTGTATAATTCGAGTATTTTCTATTTGGGTTTAGTGTGTCTACTTCACCACTAGCTCGATTTAATACTAGGTCATAGATGTAATTTCCTTCGTCTATTGCTTGTGTCTCTGCTGGTGATACTTCTATCGTGCATATATCATCAGGAAACTCAGTACATGTCTTTTGTAATACTATCTCGTTACCAATGATTTTACGTATTGTGAAGTATAATGTATCTCCATCTTGAAACATACTTAACCCATTTGTCTTGTTCGTACACTTAAATGAAAAAGAGGCTGTATTGCCTCTTATCGTTTCCATATCAAGCGTGTCTTTGTTTATTGTTACCATTACTTACCTCCTTTTGTACTATTTTTCTTTATCTTTGCAATTAATTGTTCTTTTTGAGATTTAGATAGGTTGCTGTTGTTTATTTTATTGATTAAACTATCTACATCTGCGTCATAGTATTTATAGTTTTGTATTAAGTTAATAATGTCTTTTTGCTCATCTGTTAAATCAGTTTGATTTATTGCTTCTTGCTTTTCGTCTTTCTTACTTAAATCAGTTAACCTCATACCTTCTAATTCATAATAAGGTACATCGAAAGCGTCTACTAATGCGTATTTATTACCTGATGAGTTTTTATAATCAATACCATTATTGTCTGCATATTGTTTGTTTGCTTTATAGATTGCATAATCGTATAATGATCTAATCATTTTTTCTTTTACTTCATCATCAGCGTTTTTATATTCTTCACTATTTAATAAATCATCAATTTGTTTCTTTGCTGTTTTACCATACGCTTTCTTATAATCAGTAAATTCTTTACCTTCAAGTTTTACTTTTTCTTTATTGATAGTTATTGATTTATTTCTCTTTGTTGGTAGAACTCCTGTATTGCCTGTTTCTCTTGCTAATTCTTCTAATGCTCTTGTTGTATCATCAACTTTATAGTCTTTTCTATTTGCAGGAGAGAAAAATGATTCAAGTGCTCTTTGCAATACATCACTAGCGTTCTTGTTGGTTTCTCCCCATATATCAACGCTTTCAGGAAGTGTTTGCCTTAAACCTGGTATTTTATATTTAATTGAGTCCCAAGTTTTACCAAGAACTGAATTACTTGTGTTTGTATCTCTTTTATCTTCATCTGTTGTTTGAGCAAGTTGACTTAACAATGTTGGTATATATTGAGATAGATAACTTGAAAACGTTTGTGAACCTGCTTCTTTGATAAGGTTTCCTTGTCCAGTTGATAATGCTGTTATTAATCTTTCAAATGATTGTAATACACTCATATCAGTTACAGGATCAAGTGCACCGAAAAGTGTATCTATTAAATTGTTAACATCTACATCTTTATCCTTACCAAATTTATTAAATAATTCAACCCCCTCAAATAAAGGGACTGCTGTTGGCGCTAACCAAGATAAATCATAAGTATCTTTTCCTGTGTTGATTGTGTAATTAGAATATCCTAAATCACTTTCTATTTCGTCTTCTTTATCACCCTCACCTGAGCCTTTGATTTTTATAACGCCACTATTTGCTAGTGCCATACCAACACCCAATAAAGCTAAACCTGTAAATTGTTTTGAAATGTTGTCTATTATTACTGCACCTTTTAATTCTTGTGGTGCATTTTTTAATTGAGTGTTTAAATCTAACGTTCCTAAAAGTGGAGTATATTCTAAAGATGTTTTTGCAATATTAACTGGAGTTTTAACAAAAGGCATTGTTGCTTCTACTGCTAACCCACCAAGTTTAGAAAAACCACTACCTGTTTTTAATGTTTCTTTTAAATTATTTATTGCTGTTGCTGTTTTACTATCTTGATGGTATGTTGCTTCTTGTCCTTTAAATACAGCATAGTCTAACGCTCTACCTATTAATTCAGGGTGTGCTTCTATATCTGCGTTAGTCTTTATCCCATTTGCTACTAAAAATGACTTCATAGCTTTTTTAGTCATAGCATTTGAGAACCATTTATCTTCTATATCTAAAGCTCTACCATTTAATGTTGCTAGTTTATTTAATGCTTTACCAATAGGTGTTACCTCAGTAAACATTTTTCTCTTACTTTTTATTTTGTTTAACATACCATTTTTTGATTCATTATATTTGCTATTGTTGTCTTGTGTTTCAAAAAATTGGTCTACTTTATTATTAACGAAGTTTCTTACTTCTTTACTCGCTCTTAATGAACCAAAAGTTGCTTTTGTTCTTTCTTTTAAACCTTTACCACCAAGTGCTTTTGCAACGGTGTCGTATCCTGACTCTCCAATAGAACCTAACGTATCTTTGAAACTTTGCATTTCATACATCGCACCATTACCTAGCATATTTCTAAGATGGGTTTTAAAGTTACCTAGCATTGATAAAAATCTAAACGCATTTAATCTTTCTAAGAAGCCTACGTGCATTTGTTGAGCTATATCATCTAATAGGTTATCCATAGCTTTATCAAACTCAACTTTGTTGTCTTTAGATTCTAATGCTTTTTGTACTAAATCATTGTTTAACTCAACACCTTCAAAAGTTTTTTCACCTTTTTGTTGTGAGTTGTTTACTAATTTTATTAATGTATCAAGTTGTGTTTCAGGGTTTAACTTTTTAATTACACCCATAAATTGTAATGCTTGTGCGTCAGTTGTACGTAATGTTGCTGCTTGTTGTGCTAAGTCTAAAAACATATCTATGTTTTCACTATTGTTGAAATTCTTTTGTAAGTCTACTAACAATGTATCAATATCTGCTATCCTATCAGCAGTTACTCTTTTATCACTTTTTATAAAATCTAAATTTTCTTTATATCTTTGTTTTAATGATTTGTCTTTGCTTCTTTGACGTGCAGCGTCAAGAGTTTTTTGATTAGACAATGGTTCATAAGTAATTACAGAACCGTCCATATCAGAGACAAGTTGTGTAGTCCCTGTTGCTGTTGTTATTGTTTTAATTCCCTGCCTTATTGGTCTACCTTGCTCTTGCTCTACTTTAGAAAATACATCGCCTTTTTTTGCTTCGTTAAACTTATTAACTATATTATTTGTTTCATCTTTTATTGTTAACACATCATCGTTTTTACGTTCTGCTAGGTTTTCTTGTAATTTTCTCTTATAGTTTTCTTCGGCTTCATCTATCCATGATAAATCATTATCTTCTTGTTGATTTAATTTACCTGCTAGAGTATCAATGTATTCTTGATTAGGTTTATTTGTTAGTTCATCAAATTGTGATCTATAACCTTCTTTAAGCATTTTATCAATTACTACTTCTATCTTTTTAGAAGCAGAATTGTTTTCTTCTCCTTCGTCTTTGATGATTCCATTTAAACCTCTCTTGATGTCATCATAACTCATTTTGTAGTCTTGATGTAGTTCAGTTATTTCAGGAGTTGATGAGAACTTAGTACCTGTCCATGTACCATCAGGACGCATAGTTCTTTCTCCTTTAGTCGTATAGTTATATAAAGCGTCTTGTAAGTCTAATGCTGCGTCTTTATAAAATGGTTTTACTGCTGGGTTATCATATTGATAAGCGTTTACTTTTCTACTACTAATATCCTCATCTGTTCTAACGTTTGGTGTCTTAACTGTTATCTCCTCGTTATTGCCACTTTTTAGGTCATTTTGCGTTTGTTGTGTGTAAGTTTGAGTATTTATATTCTCTTGTGGTTTTATGTCTAAATTAGGTGTTTCTGTTTGTGTAGTAGGCTTGTTATATTTTTCTTGTAATAATTCATCAGCAGCATAACCATATATTCTTTCTGCTCTTTGTAGATCGCTCATATCTAAAGCTGCGTCATACTCGTCATACCAACCAAAAGCGTTCATCATATCTTGTTTAGTTGGGTTTGTTATTCCACTGTCTTCTAAGTAATCTTCTATAATTTGTTTCGCACTATCTATGTCTCTATTTGTTTCTTCTAATATTTTAGCACCTTGACGCTCTAATTGACTTTCTAAACTGTTATTATTTTGAGGTTTTGTTTCTACATTTTGATTAGTTTGTTGTTTATTTAAAATAGCTTGTCGTGCCTCAGGACTAACATTTACGAAACCATTTGCTGCACCTGTTGCACCACCTATCGCACCACTATATAATGCGTCTAAGAATAATTCATCAGCTTTGAAGTCTTTTCCTAAGATGGCTGCGTCTATTCCTGCTTCTACATAAGTATCTGTAAATTCATCTAATGCTTCAGAACCTAAACTTGTTAGTGTACTTAATACTCTAGGGTTACTTACTGCTTTAGAGAAAGTATCAGTTAGTTTATTCTCTAACCATGAAGCGTCTCCACCTGTTAGTTTTCCTCCTAAACCTCCGATAATCTTTTGCTTAATGTAGTTAGAAGCACCTTTTGTAATTGCGTCTCCAAGTGATTTAGTTTGGTCGTATCCTTCATTTATGTTTTGTTTATATTGGTCTGCTACTATATCAGAGAAGTATAATGCACTTCCACCTTTTCCACCTGTTACTGCATTTAAGGCTTGTGTTCCAGCTTGTTTTCCTAGTTCGTGTGTTACATCTCCACCAAAACGTGCTAAGTTACCTAAGAAGCCATCTCCATAACTATCACGTACTTTTTGATATTTAAGGTCATTTTTACTAGGCAAGTACATTGTTTCTCCACTAACTGGATCAGTATATCTATTATCATCAGTTAGTGTACTGAATACGTCTCCAATACCTGATAAAAAAGGAGAAGTGATTTGATCTAGTAAACCAACATCTTCATCTTCTACCTCTGCTACGTTCTTTTGATACTTCGCTAGTTTTAAATCGTTCTTCGCTGCACTCTTTGCTTGTCTTTCTTGCTCTGTTAATTTATCTAGTTCAGGTTCAAATGCTTCGTATTCTCTTTCCTTTTCCCATACTGACTTCTTATTTACAACTCCATCTTTGATATTGTTTTTGAAGTCTTGATAATCTAGTTTTCTAGTTAAGTCTATATTCTTTTTATTAAGTTCTTCGATTCTCTTTTTATCATAATCTTCAGAAGCTCTGTTAAATATAGATAACTTATCTTGATAGTTTTTATCTGCTTGTTGTTTTGTAGTAAAACCAGGCATTGTTAACGTTTCAGTTACAGTTACCTTTGGTTTACTAACCATATTACTTGTGTTTGGGTTTATTCTAGTTACTGTATTATCGGTTGTAGTATATGGTTCTCTTAAACCACCTACTTTAACTGTTGGTGCTTTATAGTCTTCTGATGACACTTGTTTTGATTTTATATAGGCTTCAATTTCATCATCTGTCATCTTTTTGTTTTTTGCCATATTGCACCTCCTTTATATTCCAAAAGTTTTATATATTCTATTTGCGTCATCTTTGTTCATAAGTCCTGCTGATAGTCCCATCTTTATTGCGTTGTCAAGTTCTTGTCTGCTAGTTATTCCTTGAATATTATTTAAGTAATATTTCATAGCAGTCTTTGAACTAAATGAAGCAGGTGAACTTACTGCTTTTACTTGATAATCATTACTTTGTGCCTGTTCTTGACTTGTTGTTTCTTCATTACCATTGCTAGTAGTTTTTCTACTACTGCTACCACCACCCGAGCTAAAAGCTCTATTTAATTGATCCTGTCTATTTTGATTATATTGTCTTACTTGTTCATCAAATTGTTTTTGTTGGAAATCTCTTTCCCATTGTTTCTGTTGTTGGTCTAGTAAGTTTTGAATATAGTTAGCTTCTACTGTTGCGTTTGCACTAGCTAAGCCAGTATTGTAAGCGTTTTGTACATCGCTTCTACGTCTTGCTATATCTGCTAGACTTTGTGCCTCTGCTGCATTAATTGCATTTAAGCCATTTTGTAATGAGTTTTGTCTACTCATTTCGTATTGTGCACCTATTCCACTATTTGCACGTCCTGTATTTGCTAGATATTCTTGAAAGTTTCTAGCTGCTACTCTATTATTTGCATTTGCTGTACTACGTTGTGCTGCATATTCAGGTCTTATCTTTGCTTCTTCTGCTTGTAAGTTAGATAAAGAAGTGTCTCTTGTTGCTTGTAAGTCAGAAATTGCAGCGTTCTTTTGTGCATTTCTTAAATTATTTAATTCCTGTTCATAATTCAATTAAATCGCCTTCTTCCATTCTCCATTAATTTTTATATAAGGTATTCCCTTTTTCCACTCACCATTTACGTTGACGTGTGGTATACCCCTTTTCCATGCACCATTTACGTTGAGCCATACATTTCTATTGATGTTGCACGTGTTTGTTAAGGTTGTACTTTCTCCGATACTCGTACCACCATTATATGTTTCTATCTTTACTGTTAAATCTACTGTGTCGCTATTACCTACTGTGTTGTAAATTGTATCTTTTGCACTATCAGGTAGTCTATATACTGCCCCACTTGTGTTATATAAAACTCTATCTAGTTGTGCACCTCCTGATATTGATACAGTTAAGTAATAACTCCAATCGTTTACGTACTTTGTATATCCTACTGTGAAGTCCGTATCTATATCATTACCACTAAAGGAATCAATCTTTGCTGCTCGTGGTATCGTGGTCAGTGTTAAATCTCCACCACAAGAACCATAACCTGGTCCGTATGATCCTCCACCCGAGCACTCAGCTTGTACGTGTATGTATTTTGTTCCGTCTGCGTTATGTCCTACTGTATAACTACCACCAGTTAAGTAATGAGCCTGCCAGTAATCTACATCTGTTGTATCTACATCGTAACCACTATATTCTGCTCTTTTAGAACCATCTATGTATACAACGTAGTTAAATAGAGCACCTGCAAACCTCGAGTTCCCGTTTACTATGTATAAGTCCCATCTAACTACACTTTCGTTTGTTTCAACATTGTAACTGTCTTCCCATGCGTCTAGTCGTAATGTATAGCCTCTGTATTGTGTTTCTCCTCCATAACTTGCCATATATTACCTCCTAGCTAGAATACTTAATATAAATGTCGCCATTAGAACCACCACTAGGTGTTCCAGTACCATAAGTTATTTTTGGTTGTAATGTTGCTACTGTATTATCAATTTGAGTTTTGTTGTAATAAGTGCTACTTAAACCTGAAATCATACCATCTATTTCGTCTTTAGAATATGTTGTTGCTATTGCTGTATCTAGTTCTTCTGTTAATGTATTGTTTATGTAAGACTTAATATCATTTCCTGCTTTGTCGAATCTCTCTTTTAGTTCATCTGCTGTTAAACCATCTGTAACGTTTGGTCTATCGTGTAACGCTTGTATATTGTTTAAGTTTGTCGTTAATTTTGTTAAAGCCATTATTTACCTCCTATTTACTTTCTCCATTTCCTTCTAGTTTTAAAGCAAGTTCTAGAATAGTACAGTCATCTGTATTATCGTTGTCGATTGTTATCTTTAAGTTTGTGAATTTCTTTGCTTTTATTTTTAACCTAAAAGGTTGTGGATCACTTGAAACTTTAAATGTGAAATCACTAAAATCAACATCATCTAAGAAAGTTAACTTATATGATATTGTTCTTTTTTGTGGTGCTTCATTTCTATTTGATACATATCCTATCTCTGCACTTGCTGACGCTTGTGGTTGCATTAGTACCCATAGCTTTCTCATTGTCTTGCGTTGGTATGGTAGTCCAAAGTTAGAAAAGTTCATCTCCCAATGAGCACTTATTGGTTCATCATCAAACTCTTGATAGTTGTTATCAAACTTATATAGTGCACCTTCAACGCTTGTAACATACATATTTCTTCCAACTACCTGCAATAAGTCAACATCTATTGGTAGTATCAATCTTGAATATGTTTTATTGAAATAGTTATATATGTATATCTTGTTTCCATAAGATAACCATAATTGGTTTCTATCCTGGAAATCGCAAGTCTTTGAATACTTTAAATCTATTGCAATTAAGTCGTCTCTTATTTTGTCAGAGATAACTTCCATATTACGTTCATCACGTACATTAGTTGACTTCCATCTAATTATTTGTCCGTTTTCTATTGTTACTGGATCATTGTTTATTACTTGCCCTTGTGCGAAAGCTACATTACCATGTACTTCGTTTAGTGGTAGTGTTACTACGCTAGGTGTTTCATATCCATTTACGTTTATTAGGTCTATTCCTATTTGATATGCTTCAGGTCTATTTGTAGTAACAAGTAGTCTATCGTATTGTCTTGTACAATCAGTTACCATAAAGTTAGATGGTCCGACATCTACTTGATTGACAGCAGGGAAATATTCTACGCTAGGTGCACCGTTTGCAGTTGCACTATAACGTAGTCTGTTTGGTTCAGTAGAACTTCCATATAAGAATACTTTTGTATCTACGTCTCCACCATAGACAATTCCTGCCTTCATACCTTCAATGTATCCTCTACCATTGTTGTTTTTAGTCCAGTATATTTCTACATTGTCCGTACCAGCAGTAGGGATATTATCAAAAGTTACTGTTCCATTTGTTGCATTTACTGTATATCCAGTAGATAACTCAGTTCCATTTACGATAACCTTGTCTACACTATCTATACCTTTTTCTGCTAGTTGGTATAAAGATGATGTACCATCTGCATTGAAGGTCATGTGTTTCTTTCCAGTTAGTAAGTTTATTGGATCATATTCAGTACCTCCACCTGCTGGTGGTGTGTTTACATATACAAGTGGTACATATCCATCTACCTCTGCTAGTGTTGTACCATCGTATGAATAATACTTATGTCCATTTAGTAGATAAACTTTTTTATCAAAAGAAAAAAAGGTAGTATCGTAATCGCCGACACTACCTACTAACGTTGGAGTTAAAGTTTCCCACTCTGAGTCATCATCAAGTTTTGATTGTGGTATTTTATATAATTTGCCATCTGCAACTATTAATAGGTATGTTTCACTTCCTGTATTGAAAGTATACGTACCTTTTATTTGTTCTTCAAAATCATAAACCATTTTGTATCCATCACATTTTCTTAGTTTATAATCATCAGTTATTACGAAGTTAATCATATTTCCTGATTCACCATCTAGAAGCTGTGTATCTCCTGTATTGGTTAGATTTAAACCTAGAAACTTCTTTATTACAAATGGTGCTATATCTTGATTTGTTGGTATTGTACTCATAAGCACCTCCTAAAATGATAGAGAAGCGTCATATTTATCTTCTCTAGAGTTTGGTGATACTGGTTTAGGTTTTAAGAATATTCCACTTAAACGCTCGTATTCTTGTTGCATATAGTTTGCTAGTGGTTTATTTTCATCACTCATTAGCTTTGCTGCCAAACCATATACTAATAAAGTGTTTGCTTGTATATCATCAACCTGTACATCTTGATTATCTAAATCAGTTATTGGTACTGGTCTTATATATTGTGAGTATGGTCTGAATCTATTTTCTACACCAATTATCTCGTTTTGTAATGATGTTAGTATATAAGGAGTTCTTGCTTTGTAATCGGCTGTTGATGTTGTATCTAATTCTCCTGTATCTGATATTTCATCAATCATAGCCATCGCTTGTGTAAATACTTCAATCGCTTTCATTTAATCTCTCCTCTCATATCAAAGGGTTACTTATGTAACCCCTTTATATCAAAGGAAAAACTCCTTTGATTTATATCCTACATTGATCCACTTGTGAAGTGTGCATAGCAACCTTTTTTCTTAGCGTCTAATACAAATGCGTCATAATAAACACGTCCTTCAACTAAGTTTCCGTTAATTCCAGGTGGGTTATCATGTACTTTGTAATCAGCTAATTTGTCTGCTGCTACTGTTACACTAGGGTGAGTGATGATAAATGCACAGTTAGTTGGTAGATAACTGTCAGGTACTTTAACGATTTTAACTCCGTCAATTTCTCCAACTTGTCCATTTACTAACATCTTTTGAGACATGTCTCCTGATTTAATAAATGTACTGTCTTGTTTTAAATAAGTATAGAAAGTTGCACTTACAGCAGCTACACGTCCTGCTAGTGGTACTTTATTGTTATCTAGATATTTTTGTCCATCTAAGAACTTAGCGTATGCATTAGAAGCATTAACACTTGCACTTGCATAACCACCATTTCCTACTGCACCTTGTGCAATTTTTCTTAAACGATATGCGTCCTTTGTAGGTACGATAACTTCATCAATTTCTCTTTGTAGAGCTTTACCTGCACCTCTAACGTTCATAGAGTCAACATTGTTTCCTTTGTCGATTATGAAAGTAAACCCTTTATCTTGTGATAATTGATAATCTGCTACTGTGTCTTCTAGTTCAGCAGGTGATCCATATCTGTTACTAGAAGCTGCTCTGTTGTAGTCATTTAATGCTACTGTTGGTATTGAATATACGTGGATAGTTTTAACACCTTCCCAAGTGTAATCTCTGTTAATAAATGCTTCAGTTAATGATTTTAATTTAAAACGCTCATCAACCTTTGAAGCATATTTCTCGGCTAAATTTACTGCCATTGTTATTTCCTCCTCTTATTAAATAAATTTTTAATTCGAGTCAAAACCTTCGAGAAACATATCAACGGGTTCTTGTTTTTTGGTTTGTCCTGTTTCAGTAACACTCCCAATAGAACTCTTTGCGTTCTTTTCGTTTTGCTCTTTGATTTGTAGTTTGGTTTCTAAATCTTTTATCAACCAATCTTTGTATGCAGCAACCAAGTTACTTGATTGTGCCTTTTCAAATACTTCTTTAGGAATATCCTCAGGTTTAACATTAGGGAAGGCTTCTACGAAATCGGCATATTGTTTATTCTTGTCGTTTTCGGCTTTCTGCTTTTCCTCTTGTTCCTTTAATTGATTTTCCTTTTCTTGCAACTGTTTCCTTAATTGGCTTGTTGCAATTACTTCTTTTGCAACGTCTTCAGGTACTCCATTGTTAATCATTTCTTCAAGACGAGCTTTTTCTTTTTCTTTCTCTTGCTGTCTTTCGTAATTCTCAACCTGGTCGATATATTCATCGACACTCATACCTAATTCCTTTGCTTTTTTAGAGACATATTGTTCTACTTTACTATTTTGCAAGTTCTCGTATTGTTCTTGCTTTTTGTCATAGTTAAGTCCTTTTTGATAGTTAGTTACAAGGTCTTCAATATTTTCTATGTTTACTGACTCACCATTGTACTTAACTTTCTTTGATAGTGCCTCTAGTAGTGGTTTATAGTCCACGTCCGTATCTTCTGATTTGCTTTCATCAGTTTCGTTTGGTGTACTACTTTCTGATTCTTTCTCATCTTTTGATTCGGTTTGATCTCCCGTTTCGTTAATAACTTGATTATCAACTTCTCCAAAGAAATCGTCATCGGATACTTCTGTATCGACAACTGGTGTGTTGTTTTCAACTTCGTTTTCCATTTAAAATAATTCTCCTCTCCACATTGGTTTATGTGTGTGCAATTAGGTGCACAATAAAAGGAAGTAAAAATTACTTCCCTATGTTGCGTATCTAATTATTGTAGTCCACCAATTTGATCTACTTTATTCATAGCTTCGACATCATTTCTACCTACTGTTACATCAGGTTCTACTATTTGTCTAAAACCATTATCGTCCATTGTTAACGCTTCCATATCTTGTACTTGTCCCATACCCATAGTACCGTTATCAAGTGCCCCCATCATTTCTAGAACTGTTTGTTCCATTTGCTCAGGGTTTAGTTGCATTAAGTTGGCTCTTTGCTCAGGTGGTAGTGTATCAATAAATTGTCCCATTAAGTTATATATTGCTGTCTTATACATATCTTTAGATTCAATAGCACCTATTAGTTCTTGTTTTTGAGGTATTAGTTCATCAGGTACTCTCTTTAAGTATTCTACAAATTCTATTAAACCATTGTTTAGTAAGTTATCTAATGTTTGTAGACTTGCTATTTCACTAAAATATGAAGCACTACCTACGTCTGTCTTAATATGTAACCACATACCTTTTAACTTACTAAAGTCAAATTCTTCAGCTTGTCTTCCTAAATCAGTTTCAACTACTACTGGTCTTATTCCATAGTATGTTGCCATCATATCAATCATTATTCTTCCACAATCTTCTACAAATTCATAATATGCTGCCTTTACGTTTTCTAGTGGTACTGCTGCACTCTTTTGAATTGCTATAATTGCAGTTGCGTTATTCATTGTTACGTTTCCTAGTGAGACGTCTCCAACTCCTAACGTTTCTTTTGTATATTGCATAGCTAATTCAATAGCGTTCATTATCTGACTAGACATAGTTGCAGGTTCTAAGTAACCAGCTACACTCTTAATATTGTCTCCATTTAAGTTTGTAATAGGTATTTGTGCACCTATTTCATTTGTCCAGTTCTCAATTCGATCTGCGTCATATACAGCAGTTGGGAAAGCAGTTAACATTAAATGGTATAT
>Ga0310690_10003902_pt1 | contig 21819 bp, 16 predicted proteins | sample AusTroGonzalo_MG_2_FD_207661 | JGI IMG/M metagenome (GOLD analysis project Ga0310690, IMG submission 207661) | Bovine rumen microbial communities from tropical cattle in Woodstock, Queensland, Australia - Gonzalo_04 (v2) (version 2) | ecosystem: Host-associated > Mammals > Digestive system >... | reverse complement strand
GTCTCCGGAACGGAGGAGAAGTCGATTTCGAGCAGGTGCCCCGCGATGGAGAGGAGAAACGCGCCGTTGTCGCGCTGGACTTCGCCGAAGTCGGAGACCATCCCGCAGAGCCTGACGCGGCGGCCCTGCAGGGCGCTTTTACCGAGGAAGTCGTCTGAAAGCCGGTTTGCGACATCGCGTTCGCTCAGTGTCATTGAAGTTGGCTCGACGAATGCGTCACCGTTTGATGGCCGGAGGATGGCGCGCGAGAGGCGAAGAGTGAACCCGTCCGTGGAAGGGTAGCCGATGACCTCGGCGCTTTCGCCGCGCGGCAGTGAGACGTGGTCGATTGCCGTGACGACGGCGATGCGGTCGTCACGAAGCCTCAGCAGCATGTTGCGGCCCTGCCATTTGGTGATGATGCATCCGTCGGCCTTGTGACGTCCGAGGCGCGAAATCGTCTCCGGCGCGAGACGGTGAAGCGATGAAACCGGCGGAGCTATGGCGAAGGGGTCGTCGGGCGGCGGTTTGAGGATCTTGATGTTGTCTCTGCCTGCGACCATGAACCTGCGTTCGTCGAGGAATCTGTACGAGCAGTTGTGGGGATCGGGGAAGCCGTCCAGCAGCACCGACGACCCGATCAGCGCCTCAAGCTCTTTCAGACTTGCGCCGCGCACGGGGATCGGCGCGTAGTACTGCCGTCCGCCGCCGATTATCGAGAGATAGTTCCAGCAGGGATCAGACCCGCTCGGCTCGATGTCGCGTATTTCCCCGGCAAGCAGCGCCCGGCGGAAGTCGTGCCGCCCGCCCATGATGTCCGCAGCGCTGCCTTTGACGGGGTCTTGAGGCGCGGTGTGCCCGAGAATCTCGATCCGGTGGAACTCCGGCATGATGCTGTCGGCCCCCTTGGGGACGATGGAGCCATCGAGCCGGACCCGGTCGCCCGGGCGAGGGGGATCGGACTTTATGGGGCCGATGACATCGACGCCGGATGCCCCGCCTTCCATCAGAAGGTGGTAGAGGTTTTCATGGAAGCCTATGACGTATGAAACGGTGCCGGTGATGCAGAAATCCGCGCATCGGTCCAAAGTGTCGGCCTTGACGGCTTCGGCGAGGTCGTCAATCAGCGTCAGGACTGCGGAGAGAAGCGCAAATGCGAACAACATATCGCCTGTATTATACAATAATTTTCGCGGCCATGCCGAGTAGCCAGTTGGCTACTATGCCGGACGCGGCGCATTTGATACAATGCGTGTATGAATTTCAAGCATCTGTAAAGAAAGGAAACGAAAATGGTGCGGAAATACTGCAAAGAAGCACTGTCGTTCGCGGCAGCGATGGTGTCGATTGCGCTCTTGGCCGACGCTAAAGCAGCTAAGGCGGCAAAGAGATTTGCGACCGGCGGCGAGGTGACGAGTTTCCATTACGTCACGAACGGCGTCGGCTACACGGCGTTTCTCCATACGTTTACTGATACCGCGACGGCGGCGGTGTTCAGGAACACTTCCGGCAAGACGTTCCCCGTTCGGCTTCTCGCTGTCGGCGGCGGCGGCGCGGGCATGGATGGCCGCAATGGGAGGCCAAGCAAATGGGTGTACGGCGGTGGCGGCGGCGGTGGCGGCGGCGTGACCGAGACAAATGCGCTGCTGTCCGTTGGCGACGTTTGGACAATCCGCGTTGGCGCCGGCGGCGGAATCCCCAATAGCCACAGCTACCAAGCAGCTCGTTATGAAGCTGGAGCGTCATCCGTTTCAAACGGGGTTGTGGAACTTGTGTTGACACCAGGCGGCGGCGCAGGAGGCAGTAGGGTAGTTCGTCCGACTGTCGGCGCGGCCGGTGGCGGAGGGTCTGGCGAGACTGGTGCGGAGTGTGCTGGAACCAATGGTGTCTATACATCTACGACATTCATTTCGGAGGGTGTCGCGAATCCTTGGGGAGGCACGGCTTGGTACAAATCTTACGGTGGCGGTGGTGGCGGCGCTGGCGCGTCGGTCAATGGCAAGAATGGTGGCGTTGGCCTAGTTAGCGACATCACAGGATCAAATGTGTATTATGGCTCAGGCGGTGGTGGTGGCGGCATTTGTCGTGACACCACATTTGCAGCTGGTGGCGATGGCGGTCCGAACGCTGGTTTTGGCGGGACGTATGTGGTGGACGGTTCGGTGACCAATATCTGTTGTGCGACGGCTCCTGTGGCGAATACGGGATCCGGCGGTGCGGGCGGAATCTCGTTTGGCGGAGATGCCTATTCGGCCTTTGACGACACCTACGCTTATGGCACATCTGGCGCGGACGGCGTTGTCGTCATCCGCTACGACATCCCTGATACGCCGTGCGTGGGCGGTGATGTCGTGACTGTGACGACGAACGGCTTCAGGGTGACATATATTCACAAGTTCACCAACACGACGGAGGCGGCAACGTTCAAGCCGTCCGTAGCTTTTGATGGCACGAGCGTCCGCTTGCTTGCGGTCGGTGGCGGCGGCGCGGGCATGGATGGATTACATGGGAAGCCGAGTACGGTTCAAAGTGGTGGCGGTGGTGGTGGCGGCGGTGGCGTCACCGAAACGAATGCGTTGTTGTCTGTCGGTGATGTCTGGACAATCCATGTGGGTGCTGGCGGTAGCATTACGAATCATGCTTATTATTCGAACGGCACTCTCCCTCGCGCTCGTGGAGAAGCCAGCGCGTCATCTGTGTCAAACGGCATTGTAGAGTTGGTACTGACGCCAGGAGGTGGTGCGGGCGGAAGCCGGTCGATTCCACCGACTCCCGGTGCGGCTGGCGGTGGCGGCTCAGGAAAGGAATCGTCGCAATTGAATGGCGCTGACGGTGAGTATTCGTCTTCAATTGCCGGTGTCGTTCCTGAAGGCGCACCATTTGCTGGCGGCAAAGGTGCTAAAAACACGTATGGTGGCGGCGGCGGCGGTGCCGGCTCGGCGGGCAAAGCTGCGACTGGTGGAGAAGGCCTTTCGAGCGACATCACCGGTGTTTCTGTCGTCTATGGTTCTGGTGGCGGTGGCGGCGGATGTTTTCGTGTGGACCAAACTGGATCCAAAATGGTTGGGGGTAACGGCGGCGAAAATGCCGGCAGTGGCGGAACGGGTGTCTTAGCAGACGGCAATCTTACCATCACCCCTGCGACAGTGGCAAGTCCAGTGGCAAATACAGGTAGCGGCGGTGGCGGCGGTGTTTCGTTTGGCGGAAGTACAAATGATGGCGATCTTGCCGATGAACTTGCGTGGGGTACATCCGGCGCGGACGGAGTTGTCATCATCCGCTACGAAGCCGAGATTCCTCGTCCGAATGGCATTATGATCATTTTCCGTTAGGATGTACACGGTGGTTCGCTGAGAGCATGCAAATGAAGCTCTTGTCCGTTGCGCTTGCGGTAGCCGTGGCGGCAACTGCCGCCGGGCTTTCGGCATGCGCTGCCGAGCCGAAGGGCGAGATCGACACCGCTTTGGACGCGAAGGCGCCAGTTTCGGCGTCGGAGCTTGGCTCCGGCGAGTTCGTCATTGCCGCCGGCGAGGGGTGGATCCCGTTCGAGTACCGCAAGGCGGTCGAGCCGGGATCGGCGCTTGACTTCTCGAAACTCGCGCATCGCCACGCGCCGGCGGGCAAGTTCGGGCGCGTCGTCGCGAAAGGCGGCCACTTCGAGTTCGAGCGGCTTCCCGGCGTTCCGCAGCGCTTCTGGGGCGCGAACCTCTGCAACGACGCAAACTTTCCAGACCACGAGACGGCGGTTGTGCTGGCCGAGCGCCTTTCGGCCATCGGCTACAACGCCGTGCGCATCCATCACCACGACGGCGGACTTGTCGGCGGCAAGGACCGGCTGGGCGTGACAGACCTCGACCCCGAGGCCGTCGACAGGCTCGACTTCTTTGCGGCGGAGCTGTTCAAGCGCGGCATCTACATTGAAAGCGATCTCTATGTGTCGCGCAACGTATCGTGGCGCGATGTCGGGATCGACCGGGACGGACCAGCCTATTCGCGGGTGGCCAAGGCGCTCTTCATGTTTCATCCGCCTGCGTTTGCGCACTGGTGCGCATTCGCACGGTCGTGGCTTTCGCACCGCAATCCCTACACGGGCCGCACCTGGGCGGAGGAACCGGCGTGGATCGGCATGACGCTCGTCAACGAGGGGCCCTTCGCGTTCCATCAGCAGGAACTGCGCGAACTCGAGCCGTTCCAGGCGGCATGGCGTCGCTGGATCGCGGCGAAACGCGCGGCAGACCCGAACTGCTACCCCGAACTTGGCGAAAACGTCGATCGCTTTCCGAGACTTAAGTATCAGGACATGGACGGGCACACGATGCCGCAGGCGTGCTGCGACTTCGCCGCCGACATGCAGCGCGCGTTCGTGTCAAAGGCGCGTCGCTTCCTGCAGGACGAACTTGGATTCAAGGTCCCGCTTTCCAATGAGAGCAACGCGCCGCAGAGCGCCGCGCTGAGCCTCGTGCGCGCGGAGGCATACGACTTTGTCGATGTCCACGCCTACGAGCCGGGACGCGCGAAGGGGCCGTATCCGGCCCGCGTCGGAAACGAGAATCCTTTTCTCAGCCCGAAAGGGCCAATCGACGCCGCTTTCAAGCGTGTCTGGAATCGGCCTTTTGTAATTACAGAGACGAATTGCGGAGCGCCCAATCCGTATCGCGGCGCCACGAGCCTGAAGCTCGCCTCTCTTGCAGCCTTCCAAGGCTGGTCCGGCATTTGGCGCTTTGCCTACGCGCAGAGCCTGAAGAACGTCGCCGAGGGAAATTTCTTCGGTTCGACGGGTCGGTTCGACATCACCGTCGATCCCCTGAACTTGCTCGCCGAGCGCGTTGGCGCGGCCCTTCTTGCACGTGGCGACCTTGCGCCGTCGGAGGAAAGATTGGCGCTTGTCCTCGACGAGAAGTCGGTGCATCCGCAGGGGGGGCTGGCGCTCGGCACGACGCCGCCGTGGGGCCGGGACGCCGCTTGGCGCATGGGCGTGGGCGCGTCCGCGCCGAACGTAGAAACGCCCGATGCGATGCGCCTCTCGCTTGCCGATGCGATGGCATCGACAGTGATGCCCGCCGAGCCGAAGCCGGGGAGCATTCGCTTCGATCCCGCCAATGGCTCGTTCCGCCTGGCGACGCCGCGCTCGTTCGCCGCGTTCGCGGAGTCGGGCAAGGTTTCCGCCGGACGGCTCAAAGTCGATTTCGGCGACAGTCAGGGCACGGTGTTCCTGACGTCGGTGGATGCAAAGCCGGTGGCAAGGTCTTCGCGGCTGCTCTTCCTGGCGCTCGTCGACGTGCAACGTGACGGCGTGGCGTATTCGGGTCCGGACAGGCTGATCGTCCTTCGGAAAGGCGAATCGGGGCGTCCGCTCGTGGAGCGGCGGCGTCTGCCTATTTCAATCGTATTCGGCGGCGCGAAGAAATGCCGCGTCCATGCGCTCGACATTTCGGGTCGCAGGGTAGGCGAAGTCCCGTGTGTGTTTGAAGGAGGTGTCCTTTCGTTCACGGCGGACACGAAGGGCCCGGACGGCAATGGCGTCCTTGCATGGGAGATTGTGAGATGACGAAGAGGCTGAAAGGATTTCTTGCGGCAGGCGTTGCCTTGCTTGCGGCCCTCTCCCTCCGGGCCGAGCGCCAGGTTTATCCGGTGCGCGACCGGATGGTGCTGGAATCGCTCAACGGAACGTGGGATTTCCGCTTCGCCGGCGAGACGGATTGGCGCAAATGCGCCGTCCCCGGATGCTGGCAGACGCAGGGGTTCGCGCGCCCGAGCTATTCCACCGACATCACCGCCATGACGGGCGAGTACCGCCGCGTGTTCGCGTACAACCCCGCGTGGAAGGGGCGGCACGTGTTCATCCGCTTCGACGGCGTGATGTACGGCTATTCCCTGTCGCTCAACGGACGCACGGTCGGCGAAGCCGACAGCGCCTACAACCTCCACCAGTTCGACATCACGGAATTTCTCAAGGCGGGAGAGAACGTTCTTGACGTGACGGTCGTCACCGACAATGCCTTTGCCGGCTTCGACCAGTGCGACGACTGGAGCTTCGGCGGCATCCAGCGCGACGTGGACATCTTCACGCTGGGCGACGCCTACATCGAAGACGTCGCGTTCCGTAGCCGGATCGACGCGGCGGACGACGCCGACATCGAACTTCGCGTGTCTCTGGGGGCGTTTGGAGAATTCCCGGAAGGGGCCCGCCTCAACGCGTTCATCGCAGACCGCGAATGGCGGCATGTCGCCGATTTCACGGCCGAGGCGAAGAGCGGCGAAACGGTCTTCCGCGCACGTCTCGAACAGCCGGCGCTCTGGACCGCCGAAACGCCCGTCCTCCACAACCTCGTCGTCGAGCTTGCCGCCGGCGACGGCTCGGTCATCCAGCGCAGCGCGGAATGTGTGGGGATTCGCGAGGTGCGCGTGGACGGGAAGCGGATTTTGGTGAACAACCGCCCCGTGAAGCTGCATGGCGTCTGCCTGAACGAAATCGACCCGATCGTCGGGCGTGCGTTCGGATACGCCGACTTCCGCAGGCGAATGGAGCTCATGAAGCGCTGCCACGTGAACTTCATCCGCACGGCGCACTATCCGTTTGCGCCTGTCTTCTACGAACTGGCGGCGGAGATGGGATTCTATCTTGCGGACGAGATCCCGATCGCCTCCGGCGGGCGCGTCATTCTCGGCGAGGAATCGACGGCGCCCGCCCTCATCGACCGCGCGGCGCGCACGGTGCGCCGGGACAAGAACTGCCCCGCCATCGTCATATGGTCCGTCGGCAACGAGAATCCATACACCGAGAACACGGTCGGCCCCGTGCTCGACCTCGTCAAGAAGATGGATCCAACCAGGCCGCGACTGCTGCCGCATCCCCGCGAGCTGACGCAGGGCGGCGAACGTCTCGACTGGTTTCTCAAGGCGACGAAAGGCCGCACGGAGCTGTTCTCCGGCCACTACCTCGGGATGGTGAAGATCGCCAGGCTTCTCGAGAAGGTGACGGACAGGCCGATCCTGCAGACCGAGTACGGACACGCCATGGGCAACGGCTTCGACGAATTCCAGCCTAGCACGCTGCAGTTCTGGGGATGCGACCAGCTTGTCGGCGGCTCCGTATGGGCATGGCACGACCAGGGCGTTCGGATCGACGAAGAAGACATGGACTACTTCAGGACGAACGGCCACTGGCCGCGCGTGAAGGCCAAACCGCGGCTGGACGCGATGCCGCCGGAGTATCAGGGGGTCTGGATCGACCCGCGTCACTTTGTCGATTCCCACGGTTCCCATGGTTCGGACGGCGTGGTCTATGCCAATGGCTATCCAAAGGAAAGCTGGCAGCTCGTTCGCAAGCTCTTTTCGCCCGTGACCGTGAGCGAGTCCGACGGCGGCGTGATCGTGAGCAACCGTTTCGACTTCGTTTCGCTCGCCGGCTGGACGCTTCGCTGGAACGGCGGCGAAAAGCCGCTTTCGGCGCCGCCCCGCGGCTCGGAGACGGTTGCGGCCGTGCCGCGCGCAGGCGACCCCTTCTTCAAGCTCTCGGTGGTGGATCCGTCGGGATCGTGCGCCTACGAGACGGCGTTCCGCACGGCGGTTGCGGCGCCGGTTCCGTTCAGGGCGGTTGCGGCGCCGGATGCCGCGGCGTTCGCAAGGCGCATCATGCTCAAAGTCGGACGAAAGGACGGGATATGCTCGCTCAGCAGACGCGGAATCGCCGAGAGCAAGATCACGGGCGCGAAGCAGTCCGTCGAGGCGTGGGAGAAGATATCCGGGAACATGTTGCACCGGCTGCACGCGTGGCGCCCGTATCTCGTTGCGCCGGAGGTCTGCGGCATGAGGCGGGCGGCGGACGGGTCGTGGGCGTTTTCGTGCAAGTGGCGACGCGGCGGGAACGGAGAGGATGCGGACGAGCACTTCAAGGCGGACTTCACGGCGAAGCCCGGGGAAGACGGCTCGTGGAACGTTCGCTATACCCTTTGCGCGCCCGAAAGGTCGCTGGCCAGGTTCACGGAGGTAGGATTTGCCTTTGACGCCGGGGCGTCCGCGACGCGCGTCGACTGGGACGGACTCGGCCCGTGGACGGCTACGCCCGGAAAGGACATGCATTCCGTTCCCGGAGTGTGGCGGCTCCACAAGGACGACATCTGCTTCGACGGCAACAGGGGGGATGTCCGCTGGGCGTTCGCGTCGGACGGACTAAAGGGCGTGGCTGTTGTGACGCACGGCCCGGGGCAGGTGTCGTTCGAGAACGTTGAAGGCCGCGTGGTGCTGTCCGTAAACGTCCACGTGACCGGCTATGGCAGCAAGTTCGGCGATGGCGCCGGGACGGTTTCTCTCGACGGCGCGAAGTTCTCCGGAGGCTTTGCGTTCTGCCCGGCCGAGGCGAAATCGCCGCTTCCGCCGGTTGTCGCCGACAGGCCGTTCCACCGCTGCTACGGATGGTAGGTTTCGCCGGGATTTGAAAGGAGATGCGAGCATGACAGGAAAATCATCTATTGTATGTGCGGCATGCGTGCTGGCCGTTTCCTCCTTCGCGGGGATGGACATCGCCCCGGTCGATGCGTCTGCGGACCGCAATCCGAGTCCGCTCCAGGTCGAGCTGAGGCGCATCGGCACGCTGCGTCCGCGCGGCGTTGCCGAGATCAGGAGCTCCAACTGGATGCTCGGCTGCGAATGCGTCGATCGCGACTTCACAGACTTCGACGAGTACAAGGACTACATCCTGCCGCTCGGCATAAAGGAGATACGGCTCTTCGCCGGCTGGGCGAAGTGCGAGAAAGAGCCCGGCAAGTTCGACTTCGCATGGCTCGACCGGTGCGTGGACTGGGCGAATGGACACGGCATAAACGTATATCTGGACATCAGCTACGGGAACCCGATCTACCCCGGCGCCGGCGGCGCCGGCCTCGCGAACGGGATGCCCGACACGCCGGAGGGCCTTGCGCACTGGGACGCGTGGATCGAGAAGCTGGGCGAACACTACAAGGGGCGCATCCGCGACTATTCTGTGTGGAACGAGCCGGACAACGGCGGCAGGAACAAGACGGCTGCGATAGCCGACCTCAACGTCCGCACGGCCCGCATCCTGAAGCGCATCATGCCGGACTGCCGCATCCACGGACTTTCGCTCGTCAGCACGCTTGCCGAGGATTTCGAGGCGTGCCTTTCCGAAATCGCGAAGCTCGGCGGCATCGACCTCTTCAGCACCTTCGTGTACCACGGCTATTCGTACAATCCGGACGCGACGTACGCGCGCGTCGAGAAGCTTGCCGAGATATGCGCCAGATATGCGCCGAATGCGAAGTTGCGTCAGGGGGAGAACGGCTGTACGTCGGATTACGGCGACAGGTTTTCGCTCCGCGACTATCCGTGGAGCGAAGACAGCCAGGCGAAGTGGGACATGCGCCGCATGATCGGCGACCTCGGACATGGCGTCAGAAGTTCGGTGTTCTCCATCTGCGACCTGCAGTACAGAAGACCGTATTCGGCTTTCGACTTTACCAACCGGAAAGGTCTTCTTCGCGCCAACGCCGACAGGCAGGTGTATCAGGTCAAGAAGGCGTACTATGCGGTACAGAACGTCGTTTCGGTCTTCGACGATTCGGTCGTGCGAGTGGAGAGTCCGCGCGCTTCGACGACCGACCGCTGCATATCGCTTTATGAATTTGCGAAGGACGGGAAGCATCCTGTCTTCGCGTTCTGGGACCACGGAATCGTCGGGACTCTGAGGACAAGGCGCGAGGTTGACGACGGCACGGGGAAGACCGTCACGGCGACCGACATCACCACGCAGATCATGTGGGTCGTGCGCGAGGAGAACAAGGACGGGTTCGTCGAGCTTTCCGGGCTGGACAGGCGCGGCGTTCCGTCCGACGACTTCACGCCGCGCCGCGCCGTCTTCGACTGGGCCGGCGCACCGCTTAGGGATCCCGTGTGGGTAGATGTCTTCACGGGCGCGGTGTACGAGATTCCGGCGAAGCACCAGATCGTCCATTCGCGCGGAATCACGTTCGTGCGCATCCCCGTGTACGATTCGCCATGCCTTGTCACGGAACGCGCCGCGCTCGACTTTGTTCCCGCCGGAGAATAGCAGGGTTTCGCGCGGGGTTGTTGGTCTCAGAAAGGATGTGCTTCAATGGGGCAGTTTAGGATTTCAACTGTTTTGTCCGCCGCGCGGACGGCGTGTACGGGCTATCCGGCAAAGGCAGGAATCTTTCCCTGCGCAACTTCTCGCAGACCGCAAAATCCGCGTCCTGACGCTGGGCGAGCTGATCGAAGAGCGCTTCGGCAAATGCGCGGAAAGCGCAAAGTCATCGCATGGGAGACAGTGAAATGAAAACGAGAACAATCCTGTTTTGCGCAGCCGCCTTGTGCGGCTTCGCCGCCGCTGCCGGATCTCCGAGGGAGGTCCAGTGGGGCGTTACGTTCGGCTTCTACGCGCCCACGGGCTACATGGGGTCGGACAAGGCGAAGGAGGAAATCGACGCGATCGCCGCCGCAGGCGCGAACTGGGTCACGGTCGTGCCGATCGTCTGGCAGGACTCGTACTGCTCCGACCTCCAGTACAAGGACTTCGCCCGTTCCCAGAGCGATCTCGACCTGAAGGACGCCATCGACTACATCCATTCGAAGGGCATGAAGGTGCAGCTTCGTCCGATGCTGGAATGCAAGGACGGCATCGGGCGGCTTGGCGTGTGCTTCATGGTCACGCCAATGAACTGCTTCGGTGCGCGCGGCAAACCTATATCAGTAGAGGTCAAGGCATGAACGCACAGTCTGCACTTGCGGCACAGCGGAGGAACAAATCGGTGAAACGCTTGATGAATGCATTGCTCTTGTCCGCCGCGTTTGTGGCAGCGTATGGCGGTTTTGCGGCGATGTCCTGCGAGGCGAAGGGGTCGCCGGACGCCTGCATCGGCGGAGGCGGGGATAGCCTGGACATCCAGGGCATGATCGACGGGGCCTCCGCGAACGGCGGCGGAAAGGTGGTCGTGCCTGCGGGGCGGCATCTCGTCGGACAGATCGACCTCAGGAGCAACGTAGAGCTGCATCTCGAGAAGGGCGCGGTGCTGGAGGGCAAGGTGGGCCTTGAGAACTATAGGGTGACGACGCTTCCGTATTCCGAGGGAACGTGGAGCGCAGTTGTTTCGGCGATCGGCGTCACGAACGTCGCGATAACCGGCGAGGGCGAGATATTCGGGAACGGCACCGCCTGGCCGCAGCCGGAGGACTACGGCGGGAACCAGGAGGGCCTCAGGCCCCGCGGCGTATTCTTCGCGGACTGCCGCGACGTCCGGCTTTCCGATTTCACCTTGCGCGATTCCGCATGCTGGGGTGTTGTCTTCAAGTGCTGCGAGAATGTCGATGTGCGAAGGCTCAGGATCGACAACCACGCGAACGCCAACAACGACGGCTTCGACGTCGAGGCGAAGAACGTCGTGATCGCCGACTGCGACGTCGACGTGGGCGACGACGCGGTCTGCCTCAAGTCCAACACGCCCGATTTCGTCGTCGAGAACGTGATCGTCACGAACGTAACGGCGCGGTCGCACTGCAACGCCCTGAAGCTCGGCACCGCGAGCCACGGCACGATGCGCGACATCCTCTTCGTCGATTGCCGCACGGAAGCGCCGCGGCGCGACTTCGCCGACCGGCGCTTCGGGCGCAACCGCCCATGGTATGTGAACGAATGTAGGGCCAAGGCCTATCCTGGCGTCGGCGCGGACGAGCCGTCGGGGATGTCCGCGATCGTCGTGGAGAACGTCGACGGCGGGACTGTGGAGAATGTCGCGTTCAGGCGGATCGTGGCCAATGGAACGTGCGTGCCGCTCTTCGTGCGCGGGGGAACGCGCAGCGGGCGTTCCTGCGGAACGCCGCCGTCGGACAGATACGTCTTCCGCGGCATGATCTTCGAGGACGTCGAGGGGGAGGCGCTCTCGTCCGTCGCAAGTTCGATCACCGGCGTCGAGGGATGCCGTGTGAAGGGCGTGGCGCTCAGGAACGTCAGAATCGTCTGCAGGGGCGGCGGCGACACGGCGGCGGAGCGTACGCGTCCGGTGCCGGAAGTCGCGGGAAAATACCCAGATGCGCACATGTTCGGCTGCATCCTGCCCGCCTACGGCCTGTACGCACGGCACGTGGACGGACTTCAGCTCGATAATGTCTCGTTCCCGCTTGCGCCTGGCACATCCGACCGCCGCGAGCCGATGGTCTTCGACGACGTCTGCAGCGAGCGATGACAGAGTTGCATGAAACCAAATGGCATGATGCAACATAGTACCATGAATGAAGGGGGGGACACACCCCACGGAACGCGCGTTTTACAGGGCTTTCCGCGATTTCAACTCTCTGAATGACCTCGGAATCGGGTAGAAACTCCGCGAATCGGCTGTTTCCGGCGGGCGCTGAAATAGGCGCGACAAATCCGCCGCGATCCACGGCCAACGCATCAAAAACGATTCAGGGGCCCCAAAGGGGAAGAATCGGCTTTTAATGCGTTGGCCGTAGAATACTTACTTCACCATCTTGACATACACAAAATTGTGATATACAATATTGTGTATCAAGACAAAGGAGTCAAAAGACATGGAGGCGTTCAAATACGGGTGCATCGTTGACGGAGAGAACTTCTGCGCCAGGCCAAAGTTGTCGCGGCAGCTCGCGAATTACATTTCCTCGGGGCAGAATGTCGTCATTCAGGGCGAACGGAGAATCGGAAAGTCTTCGCTTGTGAGGGCGGCAATTTCGGGGATGCGGGGGCAGAGAGCCGTGTTTGTGGATTTCATGGGGGTGCGGTCCGTGACAGATGTCTGCAATCGCATTGCCGATGCCTTGGCGCGGTTCGATTCCGAGGACAGCCTCTACAGAAAGACGCTTGCGCTTTTGTCGCATTTGCGGCCTGTTGTGACGGTTGACGCCATGACGGGGCAGCCTACAATCACGGTCGATGCGGCGGCAAGTCGCAATCCGGCGTCGGTAAACGCCGCCATGGACGCCCTTGCCCAGCATGCGAAAGGCCGAAAGGTCTGCATCGTGTTCGACGAGTTTCAGGACATCCTTGACGTGGGGGACGGCGAACAGGTGTTTGCCTTGATGCGGGCGCGCATCCAGTGTCTGTCCAGAACGTGTTTTGCATTTCTCGGCAGTGCCCGGAATAGCATGTTGTCCATTTTCCTGTCGCCCAAGAGTCCATTTTACAAGTCGGCCGTAGTCTTTGATGTGGGAGATATCCCTGATGACGATTTCTACGTCTTTGCCAAAGGCAGATTCCTGACCGGCAGACGGAAATTGCCGCGCGAGACGTTTGATCGAATCCTTGCTTTCGTAAATCGCGTTCCTGGCGACGTTCAGGAGCTGTGCGACGCAATCTGGCAGGCATCGGCTCCCGGCGATGCGATAACCAATGAACTGATGCTGAAGGGGATAGACATCGTCTTTGCTCGCGAGGCGGGCGCGTATGCCACATTCATCAAGCCATTGACGGATATACAGTTGCGTGTTCTCCGGGCATTGGCGACGATTGGCGGCGATCACCCTCTTTCCGGCGAATTCCTACGTTTTGCCGGAGTTTCCACGCCAACCACGATCAAGCGGTCTCTGGCATCGCTTGCGAAGTCTGAATTGATTTACGATATTGGCAGCGGATACAAGTTTGTCAGCCCGTTTTTCAGGGAGTGGATTAGACGACGTGTCTGAGTTGCCCAAAGCTCCGATATTTTGTCAAGAAAGGTTGAATGCCATGACTGGACGCAAATTTGATCTAATGAAAGAACGGACAAAATGAGAACATTATGCGGAACAATTCTTGCGGCGGCGCTGGTCGCTCTCGCCGTCGGCGCGATGGCGGGATGGTTCGCGGCGGGAGCGTGTGGAAATATGGAAACGGCCAATGACGGTAGGGCGCGATCACCGGTATCCCTCGAGCGTAGCGAGCCGCGAAAGCGGTGGCTACAGGGGTGCGCGCCGAATGAAAAAGCCAAGCCGCGGCGCAAGGCTCTGATCCGCTCTTCGGCGGACGCCGAGGTGCAGGAAAAAGTTTTGCGCGGAAGAATTGCGGATCTAAAGAAGCGTTTGGAATTCTCCAGACGTGAGAGCGAGGCCCTGGCGGAGGCTCGCCGGCGGCTCTCCAAGGACGGAATCTACAAGGCTGCGAAAAACCTTGAAGAAGTATGGCTTCAGGCTGCGGATGCAATGAAGTCGCTTGGAAAGGGAGAAGGCAAGGCCACCATTGGCGAAATGAGGGCGCTTGCACCCGATTGGTGGGATCACACCGAAAAAGATATCCTGTCGGGCAGATACGACGATCGCCTCAAAAGCGTGCGGAGAGTTCTTGGTATATTGACATCCGTTGATCGGTCAATGATGACCCCGGACGAACTGAAAGTGCATGACGCTTTCGTGGAAAAGCTCTCCGCCGCGCAGGAGGCGGACGTTGTTTTGTTGGATGGGATGTCCGACGAAACGACGATTGCAGAGATGTATAAGGCCTTTGAAGGTACGTTTGCGCAATACAGGGACGTCGATTTCAAAGCCGAACGTAGCGCCCTTATTGACATGATATCGAGGGCGTATGGACTGGCGGATGGAGACGCTGCCCGTTTTTCATCTGTATTCAAGGATGTGGACGGGGCACTCCAGGACGATCCGGCCGGCTCGTTTGAAGACTTCAGAAAGAGCTTCAAGGACGGAAAGACCGCAGGCTCTCAGGCGCATGGGGAAACGGAGGTGTCGAAATGACAAGCCGCACGAAATATGCAGCGGCATTGAGTCTGTCGCTTGCCGCAGGATTCGCGATCGGGTGGGCGTTCGGGATGCACGGGCCGCAATCCTTTGATGGACGTTCTGGAGCAGAAGTCTTGCCGACGGAAGAGCAGCCTTCTGTCGCCAAAGCCAGGAAGGGTGGCGGCTCTGCCGTTTCATCAAGCCGTGCTTCCATCGTTGCCGAATTGCGCGAAGAAGAAGCCCGGTTGGCGAAGGAGATTGCGGAAATCGAGCGTGGCGCATCCGGGGAAAGCAAAGATAATGTCGGGAGCCTTGTTGCCGGTTACACCTTCAAAGGGGCGAAGACGCTTGGGGAGGCGAGGGTTAAGGCTCCGCAGGAATATGAAGACTTTGCCGTCATGCAGCTCTACCGAAAAGCGTGTTGGGGGCGCGGGGCTTCGAAGTTGAGGGAAGTGATGGATAAAATCGGAATCGATCTATCGCGTCTGCCGGAGAGCGAGAGCGCCGCGATCATGCGCCTGCTCGAAATCAAAGACAGGCTTGCTGAGGTGGTCTTAAAGACTGCCGCGATGGGCGACAACACGGCGACAGAAGATGCCGTTCATGCCGAATCCGAGATTGAGAGCCTTGTGGAGGAGATGGGGCGCATCTATGAGAGTGCGCGCAACAGCCTGATATCGATTGTCGTCAAGGCGCGTGCGGAAAAGGCCGGTTTCTCCGTCGAAGACGCAGAATCCATTGCCGAATCCTATCGTGCAATCGCAGAAACCGACATGCAGGTGTTGTAAAAGCAGGTCCGACCGATTTTCAACAAATGAGGAGACTAAACTAAAATGAGAATACGATGCGGAACAATTCTGGCGGCGGCGCTGGTCGCTCTCGCCGTCGGCGCGGCGGCGGGATGGTTCGCGGCGCAGGCGTGTGGGACGGGAAATTGTGGAAATGTGGAAGTGTGCAAATATGGAAATATGGAAACAGCCAATGACGGTAGGGGAGGGGGTCCCCTGCCTGTCGACACCGCGGCTAAGGGCGAAGTCGCCGCGCTTCGCAGGCGCATAAGGGAGGTCGAAGGGGAGATTGTGTCCATAGAAGAGCAGATACTCCGGAGCAAGACCCCGGACAAGTCAGCCTCTTTTACTGACTTGTCGTCTTATTCCTTGAGCGGGAAGAAGATCCCCGAGGGCGTGCGCACGTTTGGCGAGTTGAAAGCCGCCGCGCCCGAGGAATACGAGATGCGTGTGAAACGGTGCAGGGAATTCACCGACAAGGTGGCGTCTCAGCGTCCGAAATACGAATCGTATGTCGGGCGTTTCGACCTGTCGCGTCTTTCGGAAGAAGACGCAATTGCCCACGGCAGGTATGTTGAAATGACGGCGAAGGCCTGTGCCATCGCCAGACGTCAGCGTCCGTGGGACGACGACTATACGCCTGGGGAGTATGTGTCCGACTGGGGCGACTATGTGAGCGCAGGGGATGCATCCACTGACTACGCAAAGTCCGAAGCATCGATATTGATCGGGCTTGGCGTCGAGAGGCGGGCCAAGGAGATGGGCTTTTCAGACGAGGACGCCGCGGTGATCGCCGATGCATATCGCGGCCTGTACGAGGCCACAAACATCAGTTTCTGAATGAGTTGGTAGTGAAGATTTCGTTACCGTTTTGGCTGCGTGGCTGTATTGAGTGAAATGAGGGGATTAAGCTAAAATGAGAACACAATGCGGAACAATTATAATGGCGATGATTGCGCTCGCCGCCGGAGAATCGAAAGTTAGCGAGGCCGAGCTTGCGGCGCTGCGGGACAAGGCTGCTTCGCTCGACAAGGAACTAAAAGAGCTGCTCGCCGCCAGAGAGAGAAAGGCGAAGGCGGATGCGCAGGAGGCGGACACGGCGGAGTTTGCGGAGACGCTCCGAGTCGTCGGCGATGTGGTTTCCGGCGACACAATGAACTGAGGCGTTTAAGATGTGATACTGTGTCCCTTTTCTTGCTCAATTCCGTATATACACATATATAGAACTTGGCTTAAAAGGAAGAACGGATGAAGAAGCTTTTGGCAACGACAATCCTTGCCGCATGCGCCTTATTGGCGGACGGCCAGGCCGTATGGCGGTTCGAGAAGGCGGATGCAGATGCGGCGGGAGGTCCCGGTGCCGTCGGAAAAACTCCGAAGAAGGCGCCGAAAACAGGCGACACGTCGGTTTTGAATCTTCCCGGCGGGGAGAAGATGGTCCTGATCTACTGCGCGCCCGGAGAGTTCATGATGGGGAGCGACAGGGGCGAGAGTTGCGAAAAGCCTGTTCACAAGGTAAGGCTCACCTACGGCTTCTGGATGGGAAAGTACGAGGTCACGCAGAAGCAGTGGAAGAGCGTGATGGGCACGAATCCGTCGGCACGCAAGGGGGACTATCTTCCGGTGGACAGCGTGACGCGGGGCGACTGCGATCAATTCATGCAGAAGATAGAGGCGCACTGCCACGGCGTAAGGGCGTGGCTGCCCACGGAGGCGCAGTGGGAGTATGCGTGCAGAGCCGGCACGACCGGTGAGTATGCGGGTGTAATCGACGTCATGGGCTGGTACGCCGGCAACAGCGGGAACAGACCGCATCCGGTCGGAGGTCTGCGGCCGAACTCATGGGGGTTCTGCGACATGCACGGGAACGTCTGGGAGCTGTGCAACGACTTGTTCGGGGAAGACTACTACTCGAAAAGTCCGCTCAACGATCCGCCCGGCGCGTCCATGCCGAGCGCCAAGGCCCTTCGTGAGGCGTATCGAAAAGGCGAACTCGGCAGCATGGTGCTCCCTCGCGCCTATGTCCTGCGCGGCGGATGCTGGTACTTGGACGCGAAGGACTGCCGCTCCGCGCGACGCCACGCGATTGGATTTGGAGCCGTTCCAGAACAACTTGTCGGCTTCCGCATCTGCTGCGTGCTACCGGGTGAACTCGTTTTCGTCGGTAAAAAAAATGCTATAATTTATCAGTTGCATCGATAAGGACAAGTGTCCCTTTTTTCGGCTGGCTTCGTATATAGCGACAGAAGGGGGCGATGGTCGCCTCCTGTAAAGACAAAAGGAACATCAGGATGAAGAAGTTGGTTGTTGTGGCAATGGCTGCCGCCGCGCTCTCCGCTGCGGCAATGCCTACGGAGGAGGAGTTCGCCAAGGCGAGCAAGGACGTGCAGGCCTCTCTCAAGACTCAGATTGCCGCGTGGCAGGGCGGCAGCATCTCCGACGGCGACCTTGCGGCGCTCATGCTCATGAATGCTGGCAAGTACAAGGACGAGGCAAGGCACTACGTCTGCCTTCAGGCGGCGTTTGCGGGTGCCGCTCGTGCGGGCGACACAGTTCTCGCGGCGAACGCCATCGAGAAAATCGCGGCGGAGACGAAGGGCTTCGGCGCGGTAGAGGAACGCAAGCTCATCAAGAAGGCGCTCGAGAAGGTTGACGCCCAAAAGTCGAAGGTCTTTCTCCGCGATCTCGAAGTCGAGCGCGCCAAGATCGTGTATGCTACGCCGGTTTCCGATGCGACAGCTACCACAATCGCAAAGATGAAGATGACTTTCCTGCCGTCGGTGTCCTTTAAGCCGCCGGCTACGCTTGCCGACGCCGTCTCCCTCATGCGCGACATGAGCAGGGATATGGATCCCTTCGGCGGCGCGGCGAAGGGCGTCAATTTCTTCATAAGCGGGCCAGAAGCGAAGGACCTGCCGAAGATGCCGATGATCCGGACCAACAATATCAGTCTCTATAGCCTGCTTAAGCTGGTGGTCGATGCCGTCGGGTATGATTTCAAGGTGAATGACGACATTGTCATAGTCTTCAAGAACGGGAAGGGCTCCACGCCGTCGGACCAGGCCGTTGTCGCGAGGATGAAGCAGATCATGGTGCCGACCATCGATATCAAGCCACTGTCGACACTTAAGGATGCCGTGGAGATCCTGCGTAAAGCAAGCAAGGAATACGATCCTCGGAAGGATGGCGTGAACATCGTTCTGAAGACGGCGACGGGAGAGCCCGTGCCTGTCGTTCCGAAAATCCGTGCAAACAACATTAGCGTCTACAATGCCTTGGATCTTATTACCGGGGCCGTCGGCTATGGTTTTGAGGTGAAGGGCGATAGCGTGGTCATCTTCAGGAAAGGCGGCGCGGCGAAGAAGTGACGGAAGAACCGACACGAATACCCTGGAGCTATCCGCAGACGTCCGTGACGCTTCTGCGGACGCTCCGCGAAGCCCAGAGCGGCGTCGACGACGTCGCCTGGGCTCGTTTCGTCGATTTGTACGGTCCGGTCGTCCACCATCTTGTGCGGCTTCTCTCGCCGGGGATATCCGACGCGGATACCGACGACGCGGTGCAGGATGTCTTCGTGAAGCTTGTTGACATTCTGCGTTCCGGCGCGTACGACCCAGAGAAAAGCAAGTTCCGCACGTATCTCTCCACTCTCACGAGGCGGCTTCTCGTCGACCGCTACAGGGCTGCCGCGGCGCGGCACGATGGAGAGCATGCGGACATCGCCGAAATGGAGGATCTTGCGTCCGGCGACGACCCTGGCGAGCTTGTCGACGCGAAGTGGCGCGTCGCCTGCCGGATGGCGGCCGAGCGCCGCATCATGGAGGAGTCGGCTCTTTCCGACCAGAGCCGCGCGGCGTGGCGTCTTCTTTCCGGCTCCGGGCTTTCAGTGAAGGACGCCGCGCGCCGACTCGGCATCCCGGCAAACACTGTGAGCAAGGTCAAGCGCCGCATGGAATCTCGCATCGCCGCCATGCTCGGAATGTACGACTGTTGAGGCGACAGCGGGCATTATGATATAGTATGCGTATGGCGTTTTGCGGCGAGATTATCGCGGGATACCGCGTGGTGCGGCTCCTCGGAAGGGGCGGCATGGCGGAGGTGTACGAGGTCGAGCATCTGCAGCTCGGTCTGCGCCGTGCCATGAAGGTGCTTGTCGCGAAGGGCGAGAGGACGGAATTTCTCAAGTCCCGCTTTCTCGCCGAAGGACGTCTCCTTGCGCGCCTCGACCATCCGCGTATCGTCAAGGTACACGATTGCGGAGTGGACGAATCGAGCGGGCGGCTGTATCTCACGATGGACCTCGTCCTCGGCGCTGACGGCGAGCCGCATACTCTTTCGTCGCTCCACAAGGAACACAATGTCACAGAGGAAAAGCTCCTCGGCTGGTACGTCGATCTTGCCGAGGCGCTTTCGTACATCCATTCCGCAGGGGTCGTCCATCGCGACGTCAAGCCGTCGAATGTCCTCATCGACGCTGAAGGGCGCGCAGTCCTCTCCGACTTCGGCGTGTCGCGCGTGAGCGACAGGAATCTACGCGGCGAGCTTTCCATCGAGGCGACGATGGCGACGGACGCCGCCACTGCGGCGAAGATCGTGCTTGGCACGGCGAACTACCTCGCTCCGGAGGTGCGGCGCGGCGACGCCGCAACGGAGGCGTCGGACATCTACGCCCTCGGCGTCACGCTCTTCCGCCTTTTGACTGGGGTCTGGTACGAGCCGGACACCAAGGCGCTTGATCTCCTTGACGGCTACGACCTGGCGTGGCGCGGCATATTCGCCGCGCTCCTGGCGGATGCGCCGAAGGACCGTTCGATGCCTCCAGTCCGTCGCGCGTCGCGCCGCAAATGGCTATGGATGGCCGCCGCAGCGGCCGCGGTTCTTGCGGTGGCTCTCGCCGCGTGGTTCGCGATCGTAGATTCCGGCGGCGCGAAATCGCCACAGGACGACCGCAATATCGACGATATCTTCTTCTTCCCGAAATGAGGACTGCTGAAATGAGAATACGATGCGGAACAATTCTTGCGGCGGCGCTGGTCGCTCTCGCCGTCGGCGCGATGGCGGGATGGTTCGCCGCGGGGGCATGGGGGGAGAGAAAATGTGGGAATGTGGAATTATGGAAATGTGGGAATGTGGAAACAGCCAAAGTTGATAGGGCGCGATCACCGGTATCCCCCGAGCGTAGCGAGCCGCGAAAGCGGTGGCTACAGGGGTGCTCGCCGGACGGCAGGGTGTGTCGCACCCCTGCTAGGGCATCCGCTTCGCGGACAGCCTGCGGCTGGGGGATATCCGCGACCGCCGATGCCGGAGAATCGAAAGTGAGCGAGGCCGAGCTTGCGGCGCTGCGGGACAAGGCGGCGTTGCTTGACAAGGAACTAAAAGTGCTGCTTGATGCCAGAGCGAGAAAGGCCAAGGCGGATGCGCAGAAGGCGGGCGGCGGAGATTCGCAAAAGGATAAGCCGGAAGTCTCCGCCGACGAAGCATTGGAAAAGTGCGAGACGTACGGAGAGCTGAAGCGGCGCTATCCAAATGTGTGGCGGGAGTGGCACGGCAAAATGTCAGTGCATGCCACGCGCGTTCTCAAGAAATACGACAGTTGGCGAGGGTACATGTCGGGACTCGACGTTTCGTCAATGACCGACGAGGAGCGGGAGAACCACGCGCGCATGATGGAAATCTACGAACGGAGGCATGCCCTTATGCGCGAGACCGAACTTTGCGAGGACGACGAAATGACGGTCGCGCGGTTCAAGGAAAACCGCGACGAGATGGATCGGCTTGACGAAGAAGTCCGAGGGCTCTTGGTCGCCGAGCGCAACACGCTTCTGCGCATCACGGCGGAGAACCTTGGCCGTCGGCTTGGATGGCAGGATGCGGACACGGCGGAGCTCGCGGAGACGCTCCGAGCCGTCGGCGATGTGGTTTCCGGCGACTTGACGAACTGAGGCGTTTGCGTAATCCGATTCAGCGGGGACACACCCCTCGATTCGGTGGGGACACACCCCTCGATTCAGCGGGGATTCAGCGGGGACACACCCCTCGATTCGGTGGGGACACACCCCTCGATTCTGGGGTGTGTCCCTTGTGGCTGCGGTGTTTCTTATCGATAATCTGTGCAATTCTGCAATATAACGCAAAGATTCCTTTGGGGACAGGCCCCGCGAGCCCCGCCCGGCTCACCACCCAAGAAAGATTCGGGAAAGATTCAGGAAAGATTCGGGAAATGTTCGTTCTCGGGTTATTTGCTATCATGTCCTCGTCAAGCGGGGACAGGCCCCGCGAAAGTCAATAAAGAAGGAGGCTGAAGATGGCAAGGACGGCAAGGGTCAAGAAAACATGCGACGGGACGGCATACTAC
>Ga0310690_10003900_pt1 | contig 21826 bp, 33 predicted proteins | sample AusTroGonzalo_MG_2_FD_207661 | JGI IMG/M metagenome (GOLD analysis project Ga0310690, IMG submission 207661) | Bovine rumen microbial communities from tropical cattle in Woodstock, Queensland, Australia - Gonzalo_04 (v2) (version 2) | ecosystem: Host-associated > Mammals > Digestive system >... | reverse complement strand
GCCGTCGCCGCGCGCCAAAATGGGCACCCCTGCCGCGTGGCAGGCCGTGCCGTGCCGCCGCGTACTCGCGGCGGAAGAAGCGCACCCCGCCGCGACGCGCTCGGCGGGAGCCGCGGCGACCTCGCAGACCGCCGTGGCGGGGTGCAGGGCCGGCGACCTAGCGGGCGCGCCGGCCGAAAAAGAAACGGGCGGGGGAAACAGCCGGCGGCGCCCCGATGTGAAGGCCTCGCCGGGAAAACCCCGCCCGCCTGCCACACCCGTGGCAAGCTCCAAGTGGAGGCGCGAGCCGACCCCGGCTCGCGCGCAGCTGGCGTGAAGCGCCCTCACGCGCCCGCCCTCCTCGGCTTGCGCTTCGGCGCGCTCCCGGCCGGCGGGCGCGGGAGCCCGCGCCGCAGCAGCTGCATCACGCTCTCCTGGTCGTAGCCGCCGTACACGCGCCGGAGCACGCCCGCCGCGGCCAGCTGCCGCACGCGCGCCGTCGTCCGGCCGAGCCGGGCGGCCGCCACCTTCGCCGGCAGCGCTACCGGCGTATCCACGCCGCCGGGCAGCCGCCCGCGCAGCGCGTCGCCGACCGCGGCGCGCTCTTCCTCGGTTGCCGTCGCGTCCAGCTCGAGGATCCGCTCGACCGCGTCGATCGTCTCGGGCCTCATCGGCTCTCCTCCCACGTCGCGGCGAGGATTTCCCGCCACGCCTCGCGGATCGTGCACCAGCCGATCGCCAGGCACAGCCCGCACAGCAGCCCAACCAGCGCGTCAACCATGGGCGACCTCCTCCCCGCCCGGCGCGAACGCCGGCTCGTCGCCGAGAGCGCGCCGCGCCGCTTCGAGCGCCAGGGCGAATCGTCCTCCGCTGCTCCGCACCGGCACGCGCGCCGCCACGGAGACGAGGAGCCGCAGCGCGCTGTGCAGGCGCTCCGCATGGTCGGCCGCACCGTGCAGCGCGCCGCGCAGCCCCTCCACGGTTCCCGCGTCGCGCTCGCCGCGGTTCAGCGCACGCGCGAGCTGCTCGGCTCCGGTGTGCGACTGGCAGCGCGCCCACTCCCGGGCGCGTCCGTCTGCGCCGCGGCGCATCAACGTGCAGCCGGCCCAGCCCTTCTCCCGCGGCGTTGCGTACCAAGTGGCGGCGCGCGGCGACCTCGCCGCGCGCGCTTTCGTTTTCGCCGTGCTCATTCCGTGTCCCTCTGGTCATACGCGCCGCGGAGCAGCGCGTCGATTTCGGCGAGCGATTCGACCAGGCTGCCGGCGTTCAGATGGCACTCGCACATCGCGGCCGATTCGACCCATCCGCGCAGGTAGGCGAGCGCAGCGCGCGCCGCGTTGATCCGGTAGTTGTTCGCGCTGTCCTCGTCCTCGTAGCGGATCGTCGAGGGCACGGTCGCGCAGATTCGCCGTACGCCGTTGGCGATCCCATGGGCGGGCGTGTCGCGGCCGCCGATTTGGGGGAGCCCGTTGATGGATGGAAGGTCGCTCATTTCGCGCCGCCCTCCGCGAGCCGCTTCTTGAAAGCCGCCACCGGGTCGATCCCGGCGAGGAGCTCGTCGACCGCGGCGTACGCCGTCCGCGAGGGATGCTCCGACGCGACGCGCAGCGCGCGCTGGAGCACCTCGCGCCGGAGCGCATCGTACGCCTCGCGCGGCTGGCGCGAGCCGAACGGAAGCTCGAACCGGTCCGGGCTCGAGAAATCGAAGACCGAGGCCTCGGCGTCGTCGTTGTAGTAGGCCCGCACCTTGATGCCCTTGCCGTCCTTGCGCTTCGCGACCCACGCGCGGAACTTCCGGTCGGCCTCCTTCGCCAGCTCGCGCATCTTCTCGCGCAGCTCGTTCCGCAGCGCATTCTCGCGCGCCCGGAGCGCCTCCTCCTCCTTGCCCGCGAGCACGCGGGCCGGTTCGAGCCAGGCGTCGACCTGGCCCATGATGATGTCGTGAATCGTGTTTGTGATGTCCATGGTGTTTCTCCTTGTGTTGGTGGCGTGGTTAGCCGGCGGCGGCGTGGGTGCATTGCACCCGAAAAGGCACGGCCCTCCGGGGTGCATTGCACCCGAAAAAGCCGAGCAAAACATCGGCGAGAGTTCGTCCGCTCCGCTCGGCGAGCAGGCGGACGACTTCGTACTGGTAGGCGGTGAGCTCGATCGTGTGATTCATCAGACCATCCCTCCGCGCCTCTCGGCGGCCGCGAGCCGCTCCTGGATGATCCGCGCATCCGCGGCCGTGAGCTCCACGTCGGCGACATTGAGCGTCACCACGTCGCGGATGTACTGGCCGGGCGTCTCGTTCGACTCCTCGGCGCGTTTTTCGATTTGCCTCCATGTGGGGTGCGGAAATTTCACCGTGATTTGGTGCTTCCGCTTGTCGTGTTGTCCTGCCATTGCATTGGTCCTTTTTGGTTCACGCGGTGCGCCCATCGCGCCGCGGCACCACGGGACTCTATCAAAAGTGCATTGCACCCGTCAAGCACTTTTTTTCGTTCGTGTTTTTCGCTTGTTTTCGTGGCGCGCGGCGTGGTAGACTTCGCCGCATGAAACTCGACTTGACTCCGGAACAGGCAAAATGGCTCGGCGACGTCCTGCGGCGGTGGGACGCGGGCGAGCCGATCGCAGACGACGAGGTCGACGCGCTGGCGACCTACTGGAACGACGACTATGTCGACTGGATCGACGACAAGGAAGAGCGCGGCGCGCAGCTTACCACCTTCGAAGAGGCCTACCGTGGCGCGATGGGTGCGCTCGTCGGAGATGGGAAGGATGGGCGCGTGCGCGTCCTGGCAAGCCGCGCACCCGTCGCCGCCGGCGGACCGGCCCCGCGGCGCAAGCGGCGCGGCAGCTGCCTTGGCAGGCTCGTCGGCAACCTCGTCGGCCTTTTCATCCTCGCGCTGCTCGCGCGCTTCGCATGGCGAGCCATCCGCCCCGCGTTCGACAATCTCGCCGCGCCGGCCGCGACGGCACCCGCCGCGCCCAAGCCGGCGAAGAGCGCGGCCGAAGTCGTCGCCGCAAAAGCCGCGCAGCTCCGCGCGTCGAAGCAAGCGTCGCAACCGGCGCCCGCGAAGCCCGCCGCGCCGGCTCGCTCCGCGTGGCGGACGATCACCTACATCGGCGGCGACGACCGCGAGCATCCGGCGCTCGTCGGCGAGGACGCCACCTCCGGCGGCGTCCTAGTCATCCGCAATCCGCGCGGCGCCTGCCTCTTCGAGATTCAGACGGACAAAGGACTTCCCATGGGCGCCACGAAAGAATGGGTCAGCCCCATCCACGTCGGCGACCGTGAGCTCTCCCTAGAAAAGTGGATCCGGCAAAGCGACCGAATCGGCATGATGAAGCTCGTCGACGAGCGCGGCGACTTCGAGCCGGGCCACGGCCGGGCCCTGCTCGACCGGATTCTCGCCGAGGACGAGGCTGAGAGCATCATGCTTGGCTACCTCCGGCCGGGCGGCAAGAAATGGGCGCTGTCGATCCCGCTGCGCGGCCTACGCGCCGCCGTGGACACCCTCCCGCCCCTGTAGCGGATTTGTAGCGGATTGTGAACCCGAAAGCCCGCGAAAGCCAGCGAAAGCGAACGAAAGCAAAAAGTCGATTTTCCTAGCAAAACCGCCCCTTTCCACGCACTTGCCACCCCCTCGCCCCTCCCCGTTTTTCGGGTTCGAACCCCGCCAGGCGCACCAGTTTTCTCTTGCATTTATAGGGGTTTTATGCGAGACTGTAGCGGAATTGTAGCGGATTGAGCTACGGAAAGGGATGACAAGATGGAAACGCGAAAGCAAGCGAAAGAGCGCGAAAGCGGACGCAAACGCGGACGCGCGAGAAACGGGGAGGGCGGCCTCTACCGTCGCGGCGCGACCTGGTACGCGCGGTGGACGGACGCAGACGGGATCGTGCACGTCCGGTCGACGGGCGAGAGCGACGAGGGCGCAGCACGGCGCCGGCTCGCGGAGTTCGTCGCGCCGTTCCGGGCCGGGCGGCGCGCGGAGGTGCTGCGACAGATTGCCGAGCGGGTGCGCGAGGCCGAGGACGACCGGCCGCCGGTGCGCGTCGAGGAGGTCGCACAGGCGATGGCCGCGGATCCGCGCGCGAGGGACTGGTCGGCGAGCGTGCGGCGCGTGGCGGGGTGCCGGCTGGCGGATTGGTCGGCGTGGATGCGGCGCGAGCGTCCGCGTCGCGCGCTGCTGCGCGAGGTGACTGCCGCGGATGCGGCAGCGTACCTGGACGCGCTGCGCGGCCGGGGGCGCAGCGGAAAAACAGCGAACGATTACCGCGGCTTGCTCGCGCAAGCGTGGGACTGGCTCGCCGGCGGCGCAGGCGCGGACAATCCGTTCCGGGCGACACGGCGCGCGCCGCGCGTCGGCGTGGAACGCCGGCCGCTCTCGCGCGAGGAGCTCGCGCGTCTGCTCGACGCGGCCGCGGCGCGCGGACCGGACTGGCGGCGCCTGCTGCTCGTCGGCCTGTACACCGGGCTGCGGCTCGGCGACGCGGTGGCGCTCGATTGGGAGCGCGTCGACCTGGCTGGCGGGTGGATCGGACTGCGGCCACACAAAACGGCGCGGACGAGCGGCGCGCGCGTGCGGATCCCGATCGCGCCGGCGCTCGCGGAGGAGCTGGCGCGGACGCCCGCGACGGCGCGGCGCGGGCCGGTGTGCGCCGAGGTCGCGGCGTATGCGACGACGCACGCGGCGGGCGCGCAGGAGCCGCTCGAGGCGATCTGGCGCGAGGCCGGCGTGCAGGCGTGGGCCGAGGGCGAGAGCGGGCGCCGCGTAAGCGTGGCGGGCTTCCACGCGCTCCGTCATACCTACGTGTCGTTGTGCGCGGATGCGGGCGTGCCGCTCGCGGTGGTGCAGAGCATCGTCGGACATTCGGCCGAGAGCATGACGCGGCGGTACTACCACGCGGGCGACGCGGCGCTGCGGAGCGCGGCGGCGGCGCTGCCGGATGTGCGCGCGCCGGGGTCGGCGCGCGCCTCCACTCCGGAAAAAGCGAGCCCTGCCAGCGTGGCAGGGCTCGAGGGAATGACGGTCGAGGAGCTGCGCGCGCTGGCGCGGGCCGTGCGGGCCGAGCTGCAGGCCCGGAGAGGGCCCTAGAACGCGCCGGACGGCGCGGAGGGCATATTTACCCGTCCGCGCCGTCCGGCGGCGTTGTGGCGCGTGCTAGGCGTTGCGCTACCCTGCCACGTTGGCAGGGTCGGCGCGGTCGAGGAGCGCGACCAGGGCGCGCTCGCGATCGGAGAGCTGCCAGCGATGCGCGGCGGCGCGCTCGGCGGCGGCGCGCTCGGCGGCGGCGCGCTCGGCGGCGGCGCGCGAGGAGAGCAGCAGCCCGGTTCCGAAAATGGATTTGCCGGCCGGGCGCATAGCGTCGAGCGCGCCGATCTGCGCGCAGGCGGCGCGCGGGATCGTGAGGGCGGTGCCGTGTGCGGCGAGGTAGCCGAGCGCTGCCGAGGTGACGACAGAGTCCGGGAACGAGTACGCCGGCAGCTCGCGGCGCGTTTCGGCGCGGCCGGCGTCGTCGGCCGCCTGGATGGCGGCGCGCAGATCCGGGTCGGCCTCGGCCGCGATCGAGGGCGCGAGGTTGTGGATGAACGCGGTCGGCACCTCGGCGCCGTTTTCGTAGCGGACGGAAACGGGCGCGATCAGATGCGTGACGTCGGACCGCCGGCGCGCAATGCCGAGGTTCGAGAGGTAGGGCGCAAACAGGAAAAACGGGACGCGGTGCGATGCGTACCAGTCGACAATCGGCGTGATGATCGAAAAGGGCGGATTGTCGACGACGGTGCAGCCGGGCGGATACTCGGCGCGCTGGTAGTCGCCGCCCGGCCAGAACGGGCGGACGAACGCGGACGGATCGCGGCCGAAGCGCCGCGCGACATAGTCGCGGACGACCTCGTACACGCGGGGCGGGGTGTGGCAGTCGTCTGTCGTTTTCTTCGGCTTGAATTTTTCGAGGAACGCGGAATACTCCGCGTCGGCGTCGCCGAGCGTGAGCTGGACGGGCGTGGTGCTCATGGCGCGGCGTGCTTCACGCGGTCGCGCTCTTCGGCGCGCTTGGCGCTGTTCCAGCGGCCGAGGTCGCCGACGAGGTAGCCGGTGATGCGGCGGATTCGGATGAACGGCCGGCCGCGGCGAACGTAGGAGCAGCCGAGCTCGGCCGGGTCGTCCGACGGGCCGACGATCACGAGGTCGGCGTGGAGCTCGCAGGCGCGACGACGCAGCCGCTCGATCGTGAGCGGGTCGAGCGGAGCAACGCCGGGGGCGAGCTGGATGTCGGGGAGCACGGTGAGAGGTGAGAGGTGAGAGGTGAGAGGTGAGAGGTGAGAGGTTAGAGGCAGAGGGCGGCCGCGACGAGGGCGGCGAGGGCGAGAGAGCAGAGGAGCTCGGCGAGCTGCAGGCGTGTCACGGCGCGGGCGGGTGGGCGATGGCGGCGGCGATTCGGGCGAGCTCCGGGCGGACGATCAGCGCGACGGCGACGATCCCGGCGAGCAGACAGATCCACGCGCGGCACTCGACGATCACGTCGCGCCAGCTGCGCGTCCGGTGCGTCGCTTCGTGTATCATGTTGTAAATGAGAATCCGCGCGAGGTCGAAAAGGCCTTGCGAAACCCCCTGCAACTTTTCGGACGCCGGCAGGCCGTTGGCCGCGGCTTCGGTCTGCCGGACGATTTCGCGCAGATCCTCGCGCAGCGGTCCGGAGAGCGGCGACTCGTCCAGGGCGCGGAGCACGTCGGCGGCGCGGGATTGGTTGGCCGTCATGGCGCGACCTCCTGGACGTAGAGCGGGGGCGTGTACTCGGTCGGGTCGATGAACGTCCCGTCGCTGCAGCCGGCGCAGCCGCCGGCGAGGAGGCCGGCGGCGAGGAGCGCGACGATGAACGGGCGGACGAGGGGGTAGCCGACACGTATTCCGATGTAGTAGAGCTCGGCTACGATCCAGGAGCAGCCGCCGGCGCGGGCGATCGAGCGGAACAGCTGGTCGCCGAAGCGCCGCGCAGTTCTCGAGGAAACGCCGCACGCGACGGCGATCGCCTCGAAGGTTTTGTGGCCATCCGCGCTGCGGTAGTAGTAGGGATCGTGGAACAGCGCGGCCGGGAGGATGCCGGGGATCTGATCGGGCGAGAGCGTCGCGCCGTCGCAGATGTTGTCCGCGGCGGTCGAGTGATACGCGCGCACGGTGACGACGACGACGCCCGGCGCCTGGCGCTCGATGCGAAGCAGCGGCGACTCCCAGCTGGCGACGTCGTCCGGCCACCAGGAGCAGCGCGCGGCGGGGAGGGTCCAGTCGCGGAGGAGCGAGTAGCGGTTCTCGCGGTCGCGGACGATTTGCGTCCGGACCCATTCGACGGCGCGCGCGAGCGCCGCGGCGGCGATTGTTTCGGAGGTACTCATTGCTTGACGAGGATGGTGAGGGTCTGGCCGTTGATCGTCACCTGCTGCGGCTCGTAGACGTCGGAGCCGACGACGACGCGGCCCGTCGAATCGATCCAGGCGACGCGGGCGACGGGCAGGTAGACGAGGACGTTGCCGGATGAGGTGCGGCGGCGGACGACGAGGTCGTAGCTGGTCGGCGAGCTCGGCCAGGCGTCCGCGCTCGTGCCGGAAAACGATCGCAGCGCGACGGGTCCGCCGTTCGGGTGCTCGACAGATCCGATCGCGCTGGCGGGGTCGCCGTCGGCCAGGTCGATCGTGATGTCTGCGCCCCCCTGGACGCAGCGCGTCCACGGCCCGTCGCCGGGCGACGCCCAGGAGGTCTGCCCGGGCCGGTACCAGAGCAGCAGCCGATGGAACGCCCGATCGTCCGGGAGCGACGGCGTGGGCGGCTGCTCCGCGGCGAGCGTCGCCGCGACCTGCGCCGTGACGGGCGCGAGCGTCGAGCCGTAGCCGGCCCAGTTGGTCGCGCCGGCGACCGTGGAGGCCGAGAACACGATCCACACGGCGCCGACGGACGTGCTTGCTCCGATCGGATACCAGCCGCCCGACGGCGTGCCGGCCGGCGCCGTGAATGCGACCGGGAGGCCGTTGACGCGCACGGCGTTGTTTGGTCCGCGCAGGTCGGCGTCTTCTCCGAGGTAGATCTGCACCGTCTCGGTCGACCCGGATCCGCCGGGCACGACGCGCAGGTCGAACAGCGACGGACGCGCGTCGGGCGTGACGTTGTGCGCCGGACGCTTCCGCGCGCCGTAGGTGGACCCCGGCGCGATCAGCGGACGCAGCGCGGCGGCGGCTCGCTCGGAAAGGCCGAAGATGGGATTGGATGCCATGGCGTCAAGCTCCCGTTTTGTCCGGGCCGATGACGAACGCGCCCGTCCCGGCGTTGCCGAACAGCTGCCCGGATACGAGGTCGAACAAATACCCGGTCTGGCCGATGCGGCAGGGAATGTAGTCGCGGACGGGGACGCCGGATTTCCAGACTTTAAGCGCGTAAATCCGGCACGGCTGACTTCTCCACGGCGCATTGTCCTTGTTCGCAGAGAAAAGGTACATGTTATACGCGGTCTTCAGATTCGCCGCGGACGACGTTATCGCGCGGGTCTGCCCATCTACGGTGCAGGAACCGTACTTCAACCGCGCGACGATCCTCGAAGACGTGTTCACCGTTATCTGGCACTCCTGATAGTTGGAGTTTCCAAACCACGGATTCAAATTCGACGCAGTAGTGGTATAATGCCTGACAAGGATGTTGTTGGAAGATTTGTCATCATACCCGCAGCCGAAGTAGGTCCCCCACCCCACTGTCGACCCGACGGGCCTGTACCCAATGAGGACCTCTATGTCGGACGCCTGCTTGACCCCCGTGTCGATGTACTGCGTTCCCGTTGATTCGATATACTCCACCTCGGCGTCGTAGGGGAGCGGCGAGGGCTTCGTCCAGACGGTGACGCCGCCGATGGCGACGGATTGCACGTCGCCTTCGGGAATCGTCACGCTTTTGACGCTGGCCCAGTCCATCTAGGCCCCCTGTTGCTGCGCCGCGACCACGCAGACGGACTTCGTCACGGTGGTCGTGCCGCCCTGCCCGTCGTCAACGGTGAAAGTCCACGTTTCCGGCGTGATTCCGACGCCGGCGGGCGTGGACGGAATCTGGCTCGCGAACGCCATTGTTCCGTCGGCGCGGGGGATCGTGATCGTCCCGGACACGCCCGCCGCAGACACGGTCAGCAACACGTTTCCGTTTTCGTCTCGGGAGATTCCCCACGCGCCGGCTTCGGCGTAGTCGCCGAAGGAAAACATGGCGGTCCCCTCCGCCAGAAATCCTTTTGCGACGATGCCGTCGTTGAATGTTTTGTTTCCGGCGATCTCTTGATCGCCAGTGAGCTTCACGACCTCGTTGGCTTTTGCGCGGCTCGTGTCGCTCGGATGGACGTGATCCGCGCGGGCGTAGTCGGGAGACGTGCCCGGCGCCGCCGTTCCGTCCATCGCGGGCGCGGCGGCGCCCGGCGCTGGGATGTGGAGAGCCGCGAGCGCGGCCGCGATCTCGGCGTCGACGTCGGCCAGCGTCACGCCGGGCGTGAGCGGCGCGGGCGTGCCGTCGGCGCAGCCGAGCAGCGCCGAGTTGCGCAGCGTCGTCGCGAGCCGCAGCAGCGAGTCGCGCGACGTCTGCTCGACGAGCTCGAGGAGGATGCGGCGCGACTCGTCCGCGCCGGCGCCGAAGAACCAGCGCGCGGCCGGGCAGGTCGCCAGGTTGAGCGAGCCGGTCCACGTGGCGCCCTCGCCGTGCTCGAGCTCGCACGCGCCGAGCAGCCAGCCGGGACCGGGATAGGCGCGGGCGGCCAGGTAGAGGCGCGCGGCGTCCGGCAGGTCCATGCCGGTCGCGTTGAGCGAAACGGGGACGATCTCGCCGGCGACGAGCTCGGGCGAAATCGTGATGGCGGTGGATGTGATGGAGATCATGGCGACTAGTTGGGCGCGGCGGTTTTGAACTTGAGGGCCGTCCAGGTGTTTCCCGCGCAGGTCCGGACGATGAGGATGGACTTGGGGTAGGAGCCGTCCTGGTTGTTGCGGCCGTCGTTCGTGAGCAGCTGCGGGAGCTGCGGCGCGGACGTCTGGCCGGCGTCGTCCGTGACCGTGAAGCGGAATTTCTGCGGCGGCGACGAGGTGTCGAGGTACTGGTAGCCGCAGTCGAGCAGGGGCACGTCCCAGCCGACGTCGTAGCCGAGGCCGGCGACGGCGTTGTAGCTCGCCATGGTCGAATCCGGCCGGAAATCGCACGAGGAGTCGACGAACGTGTGGCGGGGTTCGACCGTGACGTCGAGCTCCCAGGGGCGCGAGCTTCCGTCGAAGGTGTTGCGCGCGGTGATGCGCAGGCGCGCGGTGCGTTTGCGGAACGCGACGCCGTAGATCGTGACCGTGGCCGCGTTGACGGTTCCATCGAGCGCGAGCTGCGGCGACACTTTCGCCCAGCTCGAGAGCCGCCGCGTCCAATGCACGCCCGTGTAGAGCGTCTCGACCGTCGGCACGCTGTCGAACACGTCGCCGGCGGAGTTGAGCACCGGGGCGCCGGAAACCTGGTCGGCGACGAGGTCGCCGCTTTGTGTGTAGACCGGGTAGTCGAGAGCGACGAGCTTGCCGACGCTCTCGCTGCCGCTTCCGCCGCCCTCGCTCTCCTCGTCGCCGCGCGTGTAGACCACGAGGATCCGGCGCCATACGACGCCGGGCTCATGCTCGGCGATCTTGAATTCGGCGACCGTAAGGTCGGAGTTGGACGGGTGCTCGTCGCCCTCGTCGGGCAGACCGGAGACGACGTCGGAAAGCCCGAAGTCCGCGGCGGTGTTGGGCCAGTAGACGGTGTACGTATCCGTCGCGCCGGATGCCGAAACCTCGCCGCGCTCCGAAAGGCGCGCGACGCCGGCGGTCCAGTAGCCGATGGTTGCGGGTGTGGCGGGTGTGTCGGGCATGGTTAGGAGATCACGGCAAGGGGTTGGGCGCCCTGGAGCGCGGATAGGGTTTTCTGCGCGATGCGCGCCATGGTCGTCGTGTTCTGCGCGATCGTGGCGGAGCTCTTCGCGGTTTCCATCGTGGCGCGATCCGTCGGCGATCCGCCCGCGCCCTGGCGGCCGATGCGGAACGCATCGTAGCTGTTGGCGAGCACGGCCTTGGCGTCGCGCAGCGCGCCGAGCGAACCGCCGCCGGCGGCGTCCGCCGCGTCGCCGAGCGAGGCGTTGAGGTCGTTGAGGCGGTCGAAAACGCCCGATGCGTTGCGGTCGAGGTCGTCCGCGAGTCCTTTCCAGAGGTCGGCCGTTTCGACGCGCAGCGAGACGCCGGCGTCGGCGAACGCTTGGCGGATGTTGTCCCATCCGGCGTCGCCGAACATGGCGTCGGCGGCGGCGTTGTCCTCCGCGAGCTCTCGGCGGTTTTTCTCCATGCGGGCGAAAAACCGATCCCATGCGGCGTCGAGCGTGTCGTCTGTGAAAATAGCCGCGAGAGCATCCTTGAGAAACACGAACCGCGCGAGAATCCCCTCGCCGAACGCCTTGACCTCGTTCCACGCCTTGAGCAGCCAGCGGGCGACGACACCGCCGAGGCCCTGCTCGCCGAACACGGCATCCCAAAGCGTGCGGATATTGGCGAACACGTTGAAAACGGCGGTCGCGAACTGCGCGACATAGCGGATCGCGAACTCGACGCCGAACCGGACGTAGGCGCCGAAATCGGCCCAGAGCTGGCGTGAGGGCCTGCCGAAATGGTCGGAGAGGGACTGTCCGATCGAAACCCACGCCGAATTCCAGCCGGTCTTGACCTCGTTCCAGGCGACGCTCATGCCGTCCGCGATCGCGTCGCCGGCGGCGACGAGCGAATTGGAGAGGCGCGGCCCGCTCGCGATCATGTCGTCGATTGCGGCGCGCGCGGCGTCCGGCCCCTGCCGCACGAGCGCGGCCATGCCGGGTCCGAACGTGCGGCCGAAGATGCGCGAGAGCTCCTGCACGCGCGCGCCCTCGTCGCCGAGGGCCGCGATGTTGGCCAGCGTCTCGCGCAGCCCGTCCATTCCCGTCGCGCCCGTCGCTTTCGTCATGCGCGCGAGCGCATCGGCGACCGTCTCGAGGCCGGCCCCCTTCGCGCCCGCGACATTGAGCCCGGAGACGAGCCCGTTGAGCTCGTTCGCGGCGACGCCCGCCTGCGTGGCGCGGTCGCCGAGGACCGAGAACTGCTGCGAGGACGAGCGGATGCCGGCGGCGACCGCGGCCACGCCGGCCGCGGCCGCGAGCCCCGCGGCCTTGACCTGGCCGGCCAGCAGCGAGACGTTGGCGCGCACCGCGGCGAACATTCGCTGCGTGCGGTTCACACCGTTTACTGTGAGGCGGACGTTGGTGCTGCTTGGCATGGCTTCTTCTGCTGGTTGAGCCGCGCGGCGATCGCGCGGAAGTTTTGGACGGATTTTTCTGCGGCTCGCTCGGCGGCGTCGTCGGGGTCGAGCACGCCCCATTCCTCGAGGTAGGCGTCCGGGTCGCGGCCGGAGAGGATCGCGCAGAGCTGCGCAAGGGCGATCGGGAGGACGCGCGCCGGATCCTCGCGCCGCATGGCCGTGACGACGGCCGCGGGCGCGTTCTCGTCCAGGCCTAGCCGCCGGAGCCGCGCGCGGTCGGCGGCGGCGGCGAGGGAGGGTCCGCGCCGTCGCCCTCCGCCTTGACGCTGGACGCGAGCCGGGCGAACTTGGCGACGAGCGGCGCGGGCAGGTCGTCGAGGGCGGGCTTTTCGCCGGCCTCCACGTCGACGCAGCGCTCGTAGACTTTCGCGCCAAGGGTGAAATGGTCCGCGTCCGGCCTGGCGCAGTCGCGGGCGAGGCCCCACGGCATCGCCCGGACGCGGAACGTGACGCCGCCCTCGGCGACGGTCGCGACGATCGGGAGCTCGAACGGCATGGCCTAGCCCCCCTGCTGCGTGTTGGTGGCGGGCGCGGGCGTGGCCGCGGCGCCGCGCGAGAAGCTGACGTCGGTGCGGTCGGCGCCGCCGACGGGCTGGAACGTGACGGTGATCACGGCCTTGCGGTCGCTGTCCACTTCCACGGTGCCAGGGTCGATCTTCGTGATCGTCGCCGTTTCGGAGATCGCGGTCGCCTGCGAGACGTCCGTGTCGACGCCGTTGCGGAACGTGAGCGCGACGACGACCGTCCCGGTCTGGCCGACCGCAAGGCCGGACGCCGCGCCCTCGTTGAGCAGCTCCACGTCGAACGTGTTGAGGCTCGCGAGGTTTCGCGCGACGTGCGTTTTCACCGTGTCGCCGAACGCGGCGGCGTCGTCGACCTCGGCCTCGGGCGAGACGCCGGTCGGGATATTCGTCACGCCGAGCGTGACGGCGGAACCGCCAAAGGAGAGGGTGGCGGTTCCGATGACTTTTCTGCGGGTGGTTGCCATTGGTGGGGGTTCCTTTCGGGTTGGTGAGAGGTGAGAGGTGAGAGGTGAGAGGTGAGAGGTGAGAGGTGAGAGGTGAGAGGTGAGAGGTTAGAAGCTGTCGCCGTAGGCTTGCGGATCGTCGAGCAGGACGAGCAGCTCCGCGGATTGCACCGGGAACTGCGGATCGGGGTCGTAGCTCGTGGCGATGGATTCGAGCGGCGCGCCGAGCGCCGCGGTGGAGAGGGCGTCGCGCGCGGCCTGCACGAGCGCGTCGAGCGCCGCGCCGGCGCCGACGACGAACACCGGCGCCGAGCCCGTGGCGGGGTCCTGCGCGGGAGGGGTGGGCTTGCTCGCGCCGGCTGCGGCCTGGACGACGAGCCGCACGCGGATCGTGCGCGTCGTCGAGCCGCGCGCGCTTTCCGCTTCGCTTGGCATGACGACGGCGTAGGGATAGGCCGGCGCGCGCAGCCAGTCGTCGCCGACGCCGCCCAGGAGCACGGCCTGCAGGCCGGTCACGGGCGCGAGCGCCGCGGCGACGCGCTCGGCGCAGGTGTAATCGGTGCAGAGATCGGCGGACATGGTGAGAGGTGAGAGGTGAGAGGTGAGAGGTGAGAGGTGAGAGGTTAGCCGCGGCGCTGCATGGTCCGCCAGATCCCGGCGTACCATTCGGCCATGTGCTTGTTTGCGTAGCGCGACACGGGCGTCACAATGTCGCGGCGAGGCTGCGCGCCGGCGGGCGGGAGCGCGAGCGGATCGCGCGGCCAGCCGGGGCGGCGCGCGATGTGGCGGTAGTAGGTCCGGCGCCCCTCGGGCGTCGCCTGCATGGAAGTCGCCCAGGCGGCGAGCCGGGCCGGCCGCGTCCGGTCGCCGAACTGCCACCGCGCGAGGAGGGGCTGCAGGCCGGGGACAATGTCCACGTCGCGTTCGTGCGTGTTGGGCCGGCCGATCCGCCAGACGTGCGTCTGCGCGAGCGCGCCGCCCATCTTCGCGCCGGGATGCAGCAGGCGGCGCCACGGTTTGTCGAGCGGCGCAACGGCCGGGCCGGCCTTGCTCGGCCGCCCCTTGAGCATCGCGATCTCCATCCGGCGCACGTTTCCGGACGCACGCGCGAGCGTGCGGCGCTCGGCGGTGAGCGTCGCGCGCTCGTAGCGCCGGAACGTGCGCTGCGCCCGGCGCAGATCGCCTCGGGCGATGGAGACAAGCGGTCTCATTGCGGCGCCTCCCGTGAGCTGCAGACGAGATGCCAGATTTCGCCTAGCGGGTACGCTTCCTGGACGTAGAGCGCCGGCCAGCGATCGCCGGCGGCGATCGTCGCGCCCGGCGCCGGCGGGAGGTCCGCCGTCCAGGACGCCGCGGGAAATTCGACGGTCCAGCGCCAGGCGTCCGGCGCCGCGCCGACCTGCACGGGATCCGTCGACGCATCGGACACGCTCGCGCCCGGGACGTCCACCGTCGCCTCCGCCAGCGATCCGGTCGCGCGCGAGAACGCGGTCACGCTCACGGCGTCCGTGAACATGATCGAGTATGCTGCGGCGGGGATGCGGATCGGCATGGCGTGGCGGGGTGGAGAGGTGCGGACGCTAGGCTCCGTGGGACGGACCAATTGTGTAGGGGATCATGTCTCCGGTGATAGCGGGATACGACCCGCTATATGTGCCGTTGTATACGCCGATCTGTGTCATGGGGACATTCTCCGGGAGAGTCTCGGTCGAGTCGCTCACAACAATATATGCGCCCGCAAGGTAGACACCGTTCAAAGGCGCGTCTGCCGTTGCACCCGTGCCGCCGAGCGCCGTGTTGATCTGCGCGGCGGTCGGCGCGGGTGCGTTGGTCGTGTTGGTGAGCGAGACGCCCTTGAGCGGCTGGCCTTCCGCCGCGCCCGATCCGCCGAGGGCCGTGTTGATCTGCGCTGCGGTGGGCGCGGGGGCGGGCGGGGTGAAGTCGACGAGGTCGACGGGGCCGTCGATCGCCGGGCGGTTCACGAGCACCTCGAACGCGATGGCGTAGGTGCCGGCGGTCGGGGTCGTCACGTCGGTGATCGTCGCCGTCGCGACGAAGCGGTTGCCGGTCACGGCGTAGACGCTCGCGGATTCGCTCGCGAGCACCTGCGAGAGCCCGGGCGCGACGTTCTGCGCGATCGCGTCGCCGAGGCTCGGCGAGAACGACCAGGAGACGGACGCGATCGCGCCCGAGACGGTGCCGCTCTGCGCGTAGACGGCGACGTCCGCGCCGACGGGCGGCGTGACGGCGAGCGGGAGCGGCGAGAACTTCGGCGCGTCGCCGACCTTGCCGCCCTTGATCCACGCGATGAGCTCGCGCAGATACGGGTCTAGGTTGATGTAGATTGTTTTCATGGCAAACGGAAAATTTGAGATTTGAGATCTGCAATTCCCGCCGCTCCGCGGCGGGGTGGCGACCCCGCCACGCGGCCGGCCATGCAGATCCGGTGCGCGTGGCGGGGTGCTGGCCGATTAGGCGTGCGGCAGGATGGTGAGAACCTGCTTGGGTATCGCGAGGGTGCCGCCGAACTGCGCCTCGACCGTGAGGAGACGGTCGTCGACCGCGCCCGAGAGCAGCTCGCGGAACGTGAGCGTGAGGCCGCTGCGCTCGTCGGACTGGTAGCCGTAGCCGGCGTAGGCCGCGGGGTTGCGGACCTCGACGGGGCGGCCGGAGAGCGCGAAGGAACCGAAGGGCACGACGTAGCCGATGATGGTCGCCGGGATCTTCGGATCGCAGAGCACGTCGCGGAAGCCGAGGAGGCCGCCGTCGAACCAGCCGTCGCGGACGGGGTTCGCGTCGCGGTCCCAGGCGGCGACGTTGTAGGTCGAGAGCGCCTTGGCGTAGGCCGGGGCGCCGAGGACGAGCGCGCAGTCGTTGGGCGCGAGGCCGTCGAGCGCGGGACGGCCGCCGCCGGCGGCGACGCCGGTGAACGTCTTTTCCAGGATGTCGGCGATGTCGCCCTGGTCGATCGCGCTGCCGGACGTGTGCGAGGCGAGCGTCATGGCCGGCGAGGTCGTCGCGGCCGCCCCGGGCAGCAGGTTGTGCCAGGCGGTGAGCGCGGAGTCGCCGACGGCGCGGGCGGAGGCGCGGATCGAGGCGTCGGAGACGACCTGGATCTTGTCGCCGTATTTGGCGGCGGCCTCGGGCGTCACGGCCATCGTGATCTTGGGGTGGGAGGTGAGCGCGACGTCGACGAGGTCGACGGCGCCCTGCGCGTTGGCGTAGTTGTTGGAGTCGCGGTCGTAGGAGGCGGCGGAGCCGGGCTTGACGACGGGGACCTTGATCGTGGCGCCGGCGGGCGTGGGCTCGGGCGAGAGGTCGATGCCGAGGCGCTGCAGGCGGGCGAAGTAGCCGGCGGCGGCTTCGAGGACGCGGTCGGCGACGACGGTGGTGGAGGGGTCGGAGTAGGTGGTGGCCATGGTGGCGGGGTGGGGGTTGGGGGGTTGTGTGTGGGGTGGTTTCAGCGGCGGCGATAGGCGGCGGTTTCGGCGGCGATTTCGCGGCGGTGGGCTTCGGCGTAGGCCAGGCGCTCGGCCAGGGTCGGGAGCGCCGCATAGCGATCCAGGTGGGGCGTCGCGCTCGCGGGAGTCTCGGTGTCGGACTCCGGCGCGAGCACGTTGGCCACGAGGTCGGCGCGTGCGGTGCGCTCCCGCTCCAGGGCGGCGGTGACTTCGGCGAGCTTCGCCGCGAGCGCGTCGCGCTCGGCCGTCGCGTCGGCGAGGGCCTTCTCGGCCTTCTCCGCGCGGGCCGTCAGCTCGGCGTGCTTTTTGGCCGCCGCGCTCTGGATCGCGCGGCGTTGCTTTTCGAGATCCGCGACGAGGGCCGCGGGGTCGGAAGAGGGAGCCGCGCCGTCGGCGTGGGCGGGCGAGGCGGCCGCGGGAGAAACAGGCGCGGCCGCCGCGTCGGCGGTGGGCTCGGTAGAGGGTTCGGTGGTTTCCGTGGCGGGGTCCTGCACCCCGCCACCGTCCGCGGGCGCGGTCTGCTCGGCCGGCTTGTCCTCGGGCTGCGTGGCGGAGTCCTGCACCCCGCCACCGTCCGCGGGCGGATCGTTCTGTGCGGCGGCGTATTCGCCGCCGTCCTCGTCCGCGAGCTGGCAGAGTGCGGCGAAGCGCTCGGCGCCCTGCTTCGGGAGCTTGCCGAGCGCGTCCGGGCCCGCGTTCTTGATCATGTTGCGATCGGGCTTCGCGGGGTCCGCGTCGCGGGCGCCGGCGACCTCGCCGACAATGCCGTACTTCGCGGCCTCGGACGCAAGCATGGTGAGCATCCGGCCCTCGGCGAACGCCGCGCGCACGCGCTCCTCCGGGACGCCGTGCGCGAGGAGCGCGTCGCGGCTCGAGGCGTTGATCTGGTCGAGCAGGTCGGCCTCGTCGCGCATCGCCTCCGGGCCGCCCCACGTGAAGCTCGTCGCGCTGTGGAACATGAGCACGGCGCCCTCGCTCGCGGATACGGGGACGCCGCCCTTGAGGACGAAATCGGACGCGGCCGACATGGCCATGCCGGCGACGTGGATGGATTTTCCGCCGGCGAACTGGTGGAAGGCGTCGAGCATGTTCCGCTCGGCGAACACCTCGCCGCCCCAGCTGTTCACGCGGACGCGGACGTCCTCCCCGGCGTCGGCCGCGGCCTGCAGCTCGCGGATGAACGCGCTCTCGGAGGTGTAGGCGGCCGCGAATTCGGGCCAGAACGCGAGGAACGCGTCCCAATCGGCTCCGACGATGGTGCCGGAAATGTTGATGGTGCGGACGGATTTCTGCTTGCTCATGTTTCGTCGTCGTTGTTGTTGGTGGTTGTTGCGGGGGTCGCGCCCGGCGTGGTTTCCTGAAAGGCGAGGGTGATGCCGAGGCGCTTGCACTCCGCGTCGAACTCGGCGCGCTGCTGCAGGCGCTCGCGCCAGCCGGGCCCGAAGATTTCTTGCGGCGAGGCGGCGCCGTTGCGGAGCTTTTGCGTGAGCGCGGCCTGCTCTTTCTGCTCGTCGATCGAGGGCGCCTGCGGCCATTGCCAGCGGATGCGCTCGCGCCAGTCGTCCGGCGGCGTGGGCAGCTCGTTGCGCTCGACGGCTCGCGTGAGCACGCGCTCCGCGACCCAGTCCGCGAACGTCGACTCGAGAAATTGCTGGTTGTCCCGGAAAATGATCCAGCTCATGCACAGATCCATCCGCGCGGCCGAGTAGGAGCCGTCGGCGCGGCCCAGGGCGTAGGAGCTGTTGAGGCCGTGGGCGCGGCCGGCGAGCCTCGTGGAAAACTCGAGGAAGTCAACGACCCGCTCGTTGGGGCGCGTGGCGGGGTCCCATTCGATCTTCTCGACCCCTTCCATCATGTCGACTTGCCCGCCCGTGATCCGCACGAGGTTCTGCGGGATCGGCAGGTCGTCGTCGTCGTCCGTCGCGCCGGGGACGTCCGGGGCGGACGCGCTCGCGGCGGCCGCGGCGTTCGCGGTGCCGGCCGGCGTGCAATCGGTGGACGAGCCGCCGGCGAGGGATTCCGGCGTCGGCAGCGCCGTCGCGTCGACGGGCTGCTGCGCGGGATCCTTCATGAGCGCCGCGGCGTAGTGGCTCGCGCCGCGCTTGGCCGACTGCAGCTCGTAGTCCATCATCTCGCCGGCGTCCTGCACCGTCGTGAGGGACGCAAGCGCGTCTGCGCTGCCGCGAAGCTGGCGCAGGCGGAATTTCCGGGTGACGTGCCTCCAGGGCGCGGCGTCCGGGTTCTCCGGATCGCCGATCAAAATGAAAGCATCCTTGCGGGCGGTTTCGGTCCGCCCGCGGTAGCGCGAGACGATCACGCCCGCCTTGCGGCCCCAGCCGTCGAGCAGCACGCCCGAGCATTGCCGCCAGCGCCGGCGCGGGCCGCGGGCAAACTCTTTCCAGCTCTCGGCGTCGAGGTTGCAGATTTGGTCCGCCTCGAAGCAGAGCAGCTTGCCCGAGCCGGTAAGCTGGCCATCGTCGAAGAGGACGACGGCGTCGCCCTCCATCGCGAGCGCGTAGACGACGAGCTGCAGCAGCTCGCGCCAGCTCGTGCCGTCGATGTAGTCGGCGTGCTTGGACCAGTCGCGGAAATAGGCGGTGGCCTTGGCGTACCAGTCGCCGTCCGTCGAAAAGATCAGCTTGCCCGCGTCGCCGACGACGTTGGCGCGCAGCTGGCGGACGAGGCCGCGCGTCTGCGCGCTGTTGCGGACCATGTTGCGGGCGAGGTCCACGCCGAGCAGACGGCGCCGCGGCGTGAGCTGTTCCGACTCCTCGCCGCGGTATTCGATCCGCGCCGGCCGGCGCTTGCGTCCGCCGGCCGCGTTGAACGGCTCCGAGAAGTCGTACCACGAAAGAACACGGCGCGCGACGCGCGCCAGCAGCGGGAGGCGGTTGGAAGCGGTCGGCGTCATGGGGCGAACGTGGGGAAGTTGGCGAGGAACCGGCCGTCTGGCCAGCCGAGCAGTTGCCGGATCCGGCGCATGAGCGCATTCATCTCGACCCGAAGCTCGGCGAGGCTCATGCGGGTATAGCTTTGCGAGTTGCCCGCGGTCGAGAGCGTCGCGGACTGGACGCCGGCGAGGAGCGCTTGGTAGTAGGCGCCGGACACCTGCTGATAGCGGGCGTAGAGCTGCCGGTATTCGGCGACCTGGGCGGGCGTGAGTTGCATTTCTACAAACACCCGGGAAAACCGCCCGAATCCGCCACGAAAAACAAACGGCGGGACGCGCAACGCCCCGCCGTTCCAACTGCTAAAAAAATTTATACCTTCAAAAAAGTGGCGGGGTCCGCCCGCCGCCCTGCCACCGTGGCAGGGTCTACACCCCGCCACCGGGCGGCGACGTGGCGGGGTCCGGACCCCGCCGGAGCTCTTCGAGCAAGTCGCCGAGCGGTCCGCTTTCGGGGCGGCGCGGATTCGGCAACTCGCGCCGGAGCACGTCGACCGCGATATCCTCGATCTTTTGAAGGAGCGGCAGGGCGACCTCGGCGGGGTATGGCACGTCGACGACAAGGCTCCATGTATAGTCCGGCCGAGTCGGTCGGCCGACCTTCGACACGCACCACGAGGAAAGAGAACGCTCGGCGCTCATGTCTCGCCGTCCTTCCTCGTGGCGGGGTCCGCACCCCGCCGCGAAACCGACGAAAACAGGCCGCGCTGCCACGCGCGTGCCGCCATCGCCGCGGTCGGCGCGTAGTCCGTTTCGACGCGCCCGCAACGCGGGCAGCGCGCCTCGTAGACGAACAGCCCGCGAATGCGGGCGCGCCGGAGCCGCACGCGTCGGACCTCCGCGCGCGCCGCGCATTCCGGGCACGGATCCAGATCGAAACCATCGCAGATCATGCCTCGCCTCCAATCGCTTCGCGTGCCCGGCGCAAAAGCGCCTCGACCTCGTCCGGATCGGGCGCCGTCGTCCGATCGTAGGTTCCGTCCGCGCGGACGTGATAGTGGAGATACTCGCGGATTACGAGCAGGTCCCGCACGAGCTTGCGCAGGTTCTCGTGCGCGTTCACGGCCTCGACGATTTCGCGCGCCGTCTCATTGTCGGGCGGATAGCAGCCGGAATCCGTGATGACGACGGGCTCGCCATTCGCGTCGAGGATCGGCCAGTCGGTGACAGCGGGCCAGATCTCGTCGAAGTCCAGCCGCCACGGCGTCGGGTGATTCGCGCTCATGCCCGCGCCTCCGTTCCGTTGCGCGGCGTATTCGCCGCGCCGTCCACCTTCGCGCCGCGCTCGATCAGAAACCGCCGGAAGGCCCGCGCGTCCGGCCGAGTCGGTCGGCCGACCTTCGACACGCACCACGAGGAAAGAGAACGCTCAGCTCTCATGTCTCGCCGTCCTTCCTCGTGGCGGGGTCCGCACCCCGCCGCAGGGTTGCCTCAATGGCGCGATCCAGGTTTCGAAGGGTCGTCGCCCAGTATCGCGCGGCCTCGTCCGTTGGGGTTCCGTCTTCGTCGACGGGGAACACGAGCGCGGCGTGAGCGGGGTCCGGAGCGGATTCGCACACGTCGCGGAAGCCTGCGAGCGGACGCGGCGTGCCGTCGAGCGCGTCGCGGAGCGCGTCGGCCCGACGCAGCCACGCGGAAAGGTCCCAGCCGAAAAGCTGACAGCCTCGCCGGAGATTGTCGTGGCTGCAGTCCATGTTGACGCGGAACGGTGGCAATTTCGACATGAGGAACCACGCGACGCGGTCGAGCTGCTCGCGTGCCTCGGCGACGAGCAGCCATCCCTCCGCGACCATGGCCGACCTCTCGTGGAGCCCGATGGCATTCTGGAGGTAGGATACGGCGCGCAGCCGCTCGACACGCTCGCGCGCCGCGTCCTGCTCGGCGGCGTCGGCGCGCAGCCGGCATTCCGTCGCCTCCCACTCGGCGCGCCGCCTGCCGCGGCGCTCCATGCAATAGGCGACGCACCAGGCAACCATGCCAAGCGTCGGCAGCGCCGCGCGGGCGATTTCCCAGAATGTGCTCATTTCCGCGCCTCCATCCACGCCCGGACGGCGGCGTAGTCGCCGCGCGCGAGCACGTCGCCGAGCGATAGGACAAAACGCGCGATGCCGCGCAGCTCGCC
>Ga0310690_10003899_pt1 | contig 21830 bp, 21 predicted proteins | sample AusTroGonzalo_MG_2_FD_207661 | JGI IMG/M metagenome (GOLD analysis project Ga0310690, IMG submission 207661) | Bovine rumen microbial communities from tropical cattle in Woodstock, Queensland, Australia - Gonzalo_04 (v2) (version 2) | ecosystem: Host-associated > Mammals > Digestive system >... | reverse complement strand
AAACCGAACAAAAAACGATTTTCAACTTTATCATGATCAAATACTTATAATTTCACATTGTATCATTCGTTCATCGTCTGTTTCGCCGTGGTTAATCTCCACGCGGATGTACTTTTCAGGCATCAGCAGCTCAATCATCTCGGGCCACTCGATGAGGCAGAGGTTACCACTATAAAAGTAGTTCTCATAGCCGATATCATAAGCCTCTTCTAATTTCTTAATACGATAGAAATCAAAATGATAGACCGACTCGCCTTCCTCGGTGACATACTCGTTGACGATGGCGAACGTCGGGCTGTTCACCTCATCGGTGACGCCCATGCGGTGGCACAGGTTTTTGATGAGGGTGGTCTTGCCGGCGCCCATGGAGCCATAGAAGGCAATGACATCGGCCTCGTCACGCAGGGAAATCAGATAATCCGAAACCTCGGCAAGGGCTTCGACGCTGTTTATTTTGAACTGTTTCATCGTTTCGCGGTTAAATGCGTCACCGGAATCAGCATCTCACTCATGGAGATGCCGCCGTGCTGGAAGGTGTTGCGGTAATAACTGACGTAATAGTTGTAGTTGTTCGGGTAGGCGAAGAAGTCGCTCTCGCCGGCAAAGACGTATGTCGTGCTCAGGTTGACCTTCGGCAGGAAAATCTTCTCCGGGTCTTTCACCTCGAAGACCTCTTTCGGGTTGTATTTCAGATTCTTACCATACTTGTAACGCAGGTTGGTGTTCACCTCGCGGTCGCCCAAAATCTTCACGGGCTTTTCCACATAGGTCGAGCCGTGGTCGGTGGTGATGATCATGTCGCAGCCCTTCTCAGCGATGAAGCGCATCATGTCGAAGAGGCTGGAGTGCTCGAACCAGGAGTACATCAGCGAGCGGTAGGCTTCCTCGTCATCGGCCAGCTCGCGGATGATCTCCATCTCGGTGCGGGCGTGCGAGAGCATGTCGACGAAGTTGTAAACGATGACATTCAGCTTGTTAGGCATCAGGTTGGGCATCTGTTCTAAGAGCTTCTTGCCTGCCTGCAGGTTCAACACCTTATTATAAGAGTATTTGATGTTCTTTCCGAAGCGCTTGAGTTGCTCACCGAGCAGCTCGCCTTCAAACTGGTTCTTGGTGCCTTCATCCTCCTCGTCGACCCACCATTTCGGGTAGCGACGGCGGATTTCGAGGGGCATCAGTCCGGCGAAGAGCGAGTTCCTGGCATATTGCGTGGTGGTGGGCAGGATGCTGTAATACACATCATCGGCCTCCACTCGAAAGTAGCTTTCAATCAATGGTTGGATGGCCTTCCATTGGTCGTAGCGCAGGTTGTCGATGACAATGAGGAACAACGGCTTGTCGCTGTCGTCGAGGCGCGGAATCACCTTGTCGCGCACCACGGTATGCGACATCACAGGCTTCTCCGACTTGCCTTGGATCCAGTCGACATAATGCTTTTCGATGTAACGGGTGAACTGCGTATTGGCTTCCTGTTTTTGGTCGGCGAGGATGCCCTTGATGCCTTCGTCGGTGGATTTTTGCAGTTCCAACTCCCAGCGCACCAGTTTCTTATACAATTCGACCCATTCATCAAAATTAAGGTTGTTATTCAGGTCCATGCTAATTTGCCGGAACTCCTGCTGATACCCCATCGTCGACTTCTCGTCACGGAGTTTTTTGTTCTCGAGGTTGCGTTTCAGCGAAAGCAGAATCTGGTTCGGGTTAACAGGCTTAATCAGGTAATCCGCTATGTTAGAACCTATTGCATCCTCCATGATACGTTCCTCCTCGCTCTTGGTAATCATCACCACGGGGAGGTTGGGGTATTCGCGCTTGATGACTTCGAGGGCCTCGATGCCCGAGATGCCCGGCATCTGCTCGTCCAAAAAAACAATGTCGAAATGGCGTTGGCGCACGAGGTCGATGGCGTCGGAGCCGTTGTTGGCGGTCACCACCTCATAGCCTTTCTGTTCCAAAAACATTATATGGGGCTTCAGGAGATCGATTTCGTCGTCGGCCCACAGGATGGTTGATTTGTCCATAGTTTCAGTATTTGTATGGTTAAACGCAAAAATAGGGTTTTTGTTTTATCTACCGCATAAAAACACTACCTTTGCGGCAAAATTTGAGTCCATGGCCACTTCCTCGAACAAAAAGAAAATCTTCAACGACCCGATTTATGGCTTCGTCAGCATCCCTGACGAGCTGCACTTCGACATCATCGAACATCCTTATTTCCAAAGGCTTAGACGCATCAAACAGGTCAGCATGACCAATCTGGTGTATCCCGGGGCCAACCACACCCGTTTCGCTCACAGCCTCGGCACCATGCACCTAATGCGCCGTGCCATACAGCTACTGCGTGGCAAGGGTTATGACATCACCGACGAGGAACTAGAGGCTGCTTCGATTGCCATCCTGCTCCACGACAGCGGTCACGGCCCGTTCTCGCACACCTTGGAAAACAGCATCGTGCAGGGTGTGACCCACGAAGAGCTGTCGTTGATGGTGATGCAGAAGTTCAACGAGATCCACGGCGGGCGTTTGGACAAGGCCATCCAGATGTTCAAGGGAGAATACGAAAAAGGCTTCCTTACCAAGCTCATCTCCAGCCAGTTGGATGTCGACCGCATCGACTATTTGAAGCGTGACAGCTTCTTCACCGGCGTGGCCGAGGGCAGCGTCAACGCGGAGCGTCTGTTGGAGATGGTGGAGGTCGTCGGCAATGAGTTGGCCATCGAAGCCAAAGGCATTTACTCCGTGGAGAGTTTCATCGTGGCGCGCCGCATCATGTATTGGCAGGTGTATATGCATAAGGCCGTGCTGAGCGCCGAGTATATGCTACGCAACATCCTGAAACGCGCCAAGATGCTCAGCCAGGAGCGTGACCTGTTTGCCACCCCTGCCCTGTCGTTCTTCCTCAAGAACCCGAAGCCTTTCGAGAGCGACGACCCAGACTTCGTCTTGGACAAGTTCTGTCAACTCGACGACTACGACGTGATGACGGCCGTGAAGGCCTGGCGCGACGACGAGGACCGCGTGCTTTCAGAGCTTTGCAGACGCCTAACGGACAGACATTTATTTAAGATCGAGATGCGCGAGGGTGAGTTCGACCAGAACTACATCGAAGAAATAAGGAACAAGATTGCGAAGTATTACGGTTGGACCCTCGAGGAGGCGGACTTTGCGCTGTTGCAGGGCGTTTCGTCAAACCACGCCTACCATCCCAAGAAGCCGGCTATCAATATTCTATACAAGGACGGCACGATGAGGGACATCAGTGAGGCCTCCGACCAACTGAATATCTCGGTGCTCTCGCAGCCTGTGGTGAAGCATTTTATTTGTTATCCGAAGGAACTGGAGCTTTAAAGCCTCTGGTTCATCGCCTTAGCCCTCTTCTTCGAATCCTCCATTACCTCCAAGGCCTGCTGTTGCAGGAACCGCTCTTCCTCGGTTTCCGGTTCCAACGTGATGCCGTGAGGTTTGGAATGGTGGTTTTCATCTAAATAAGAGAAGGTGGCGAAGCCGTCGGCGGCGACTTTTTCAGGCTCGCGGCTGCGGTACATCTTGGTGTAGACCGTCAAGGTGCTGCGACCCACGGAGATGACTTTACTCTCAAAAGTGACGATGTCGCCGGCAAAGATGGGGAACTTGAAGTCGATGCCATGGAGCACTAGAAGTACGGTGTCTTTCGTGTCGACATACTGCGCCACAGCGAAATAGGAACTCTCCAAGAACCACTCCGAGCAACGACCCGCGAAGAAGGTCTGATGGTGGTTCAAGTCGGCGAGCTTGATTAATCTTTGGGAATAGGTTGCTTTCATATCAGTTATTCAGTTTTTAGTTGTTCAGTTGTTCAGTTAAAGTTGGATTTTCTGGCCATCATAAGCGAGCATCATGCCTTCGGGGAGGTCGCGGTTGACGGCGGCGGCGAGACCCATGCTGTGGCTGCAATGCGTGAACCAGGTCTTCTTCGCCCCTATCCTTTGGGCGATCTCTATCGCCTCATCCAAGGTGAGATGCGAGTAATGTTTCTTCTTTTGCAAAGCCTCAATAATCAAATATTCAACACCTTGAAGCTTTTCGATCGCCTCGTCTAAAACCTCGCTCAAATCAGTGACATAGGCGAAGTTGCCGATACGGAAGGCATAGCATGTCAAGGTGAAATGTTTCAGTTTGATTGGGACGAAATGCAGGTCGCCGATGTCAAAGGGTGTCTCGTCGAGGCGGCGGATGTCGTAAGTCGGGGCACCAGGATAAGGATGTTCCTCAAAGGCGTAAGAATACTCACGCTTGATCTCGGGAAGAGCAGTGTCGGCCACATACAAAGGCATGGGCTTTTGTTGCCTAAAGATATAGGGGCGCAGGTCGTCGAGGCCACCAATGTGGTCCTTGTGTTCATGCGTGATGATGACCGCATCGAGCTTGGTGACATTTTCGCGCAGCATCTGCTGGCGGAAGTCGGGGCCGGCATCCACGGCCACCGTCACCTCGTCGGTCTGAATCAAAATGGAGGTGCGCAGGCGCTTGTCGCGCGGGTCTTTGGACTGGCACACGGGACAAGTGCAGCCTATCACGGGTACACCTTGCGAAGTGCCGCTACCTAAAACAGTGACAATCATATTCTTACTTTTCTCTTGCATCAGTCATGCCTTTTGAGAATGAAAATGCAAATTTAGTGTTTTTAGGCAAAATGGTATTCTATTTCATAGAATTTCCCTACATTTGCGGCATGAAAATTTCATCCTATCTTCGGAATAGAGCCTTAAAGCATGCCTTTGAGCAGTTTCTCGCTGAGAAGACGATGGCCAAGATGCCTAATCTTCAAAGGATGAACACCGTTTTAATCATCCTCGACGAGAACGACAAGAGCATATATAAAAGCATTGAAAGTAGCGTGAAGGCCCTCTTCGGCGCCAGCCGTTGCGGATTCATCATCCTCTGCAACCAGATGTCGGACACCATACTTCAGAGCGACCTCTACAACGAAATCACGCCCAAGGACTTCGGCTTCATGAGCGTGTTGAAGCCCGACAAACATGAATACCTCAAGAAACTGCCTTACAGCTCAATGATCGTCAACATGGCAGGCAAGACGGCAGAAATCAGCGACTACCTCTGCACCTTACCAAAGTCGGATTTCAGGATCAGCTTCCAGCAGAGCAAGAACGTGGCCATCTATGATTTGGTCATCGAGAACCCCAGAAACACCGACCCCGTCTCCAACATCCATGTGCTGCACAACTACCTGAAGGCGCTGGTGGGGACGCAACAACAATAACGGAAGACCTCAAGACTGCAGGACCATGGGACTGCAGGACTTCAGATAACATTTACAAAAGAATCAAAAATGAAGAACAACATATTTAAGGGCACAGGTATTGCCTTGATTACCCCCTTCAAACAAGACCAATCCATTGACGTTGAGGCCTTAACAAGAATCGTCAACCATGTCATCGACCACGGCGCGGATTTCCTGGTCGTCCTTGGCACCACCTCGGAAGCCCCCACCCTTTCCACCGAGGAAAAGAAACTGGTCATCAGCACGGTTTTGAAGGCCAACAACGGTCGTCTGCCCATCATGCTTGGCATGGGAGGCAACAACACACAAGCCGTCATCGAGGCCATCAAGGCACAGGACTTCACGGGCATCCAAGGCATCTTGAGCGTTGTGCCGTATTACAACAAGCCCAACCAGCGCGGCATGAAGGCTCACTTCGAGGCCATCGCCGATGCCAGTCCTGTTCCTGTCGTCGTCTACAACGTGCCGGGACGTGTGGGTGTCAACCTGCAAGCTGCCACCTGCGTGGAGCTGGCCCAGCATCCCAACATCATCGCCGTGAAAGAGGCCTCGGGCAACCTGCAGCAAATCATGGAGATCTTGCGCGACAAGCCTGCCGACTTCGACGTGCTCTCGGGCGACGACGGCATCACGCAACCTTTGATGGCCCTTGGCGCACAAGGCGTGATTTCGGTGGCTGCCAACGCCTACACCCAGCCTTTCAGCCGTATGATGCATGCCATGAAAGAAGGTCGCATAGAGGAGGCGCTACGCCTGCACTACGCCATGCTGCGCATGAGCCAGCTCATCTTCGCCGACGGCAACCCCGCCGGCATCAAGTGCCTGATGAGCCACATGGGACTGTGCGAGAATGTGTTGCGTCTGCCGCTCGTGAAAGCCAATGAGAAGGTGGAGGCCGACATCATTGAGGAATGGAAACAACTGAAAAACAAATAAGATGAAAATCTCACGCTTTTTATTACTCTTGCTTGCCGTCTTGGTTTGCGGCAGCAGCTACGCTCAAAGGAGCCAACAGGAGTTGGCCCAACTCATGCAACAACGCAACGAATACTACTTCACCTTTACGCTGAACGGCAGCGACAACCTGAACGCCATCGCCCATGCCATTTCGGTGGACCGCATTGACGGCAATGTGGTCACCGCCTATGCCAACAACGACGGCTTCGCCAAGTTCCAAACCATGGGCTACGAGGTGACGCTACAAACGCCGCCTTCCATGCTCGAAGAACATGCCATGTGGGACGGCAGCAACCGCGCCGAATACGACTGGGACAGCTACCCGACTTACGAGGCCTACGAAGCCATGATGTTTCAGTTTGCCACCAACCATCCCGACAAGTGCGAGATCATCACGCTCGGCACGTTGTCTTCGGGGCGCAAGATAATGATTGCACACCTCAACAATGGCACGGCCAACGGCAAGCCTAAGTTTCTATACACCAGCACCATTCACGGCGACGAGACCACAGGCTGGATCATGATGCTCCGCCTCATCGACTACCTCCTTGAGAACCCGAACGAGTCAGAGGTGCAGCAGGTGATGAACCACATCGACCTTTACATCTGTCCCAACACCAACCCCGACGGCACCTACCATGGCGGCAACCACACCGTTGATGAAGCCACACGCGAAAACGCCGACGGCATCGACATGAACCGCAACTACCCCGACCCTCATGAGGGCGCGCATCCTGATGGGAAACCTTATGCCACCGAAACGGAATGGTTCATGCAGTTCGCACAAGACATTCCCTTCGTCATGGGGGCCAACTACCACGGCGGCTCAGAGGTGCTGAACTATCCTTGGGACAATTCTTATACCCTCACCGCCGACGATGCCTGGTGGAAGCTGGTCTGCCATGAATATGCTGACCTGTGCCACGTCCACAATCCAAACTACATGGTTCTGTACGATTCTGACGCCGAGGACGGCATCATCAACGGAGCCTTATGGTATATGATCGGCGGCGGCCGTCAGGACTACATGAACGGCTATGCCCAATGCCGTGAGGTGACCATCGAATGTTCGAATTCTAAGCTGCCCAGCGCCAACCAGTTGCCGAGTTTCTGGACTTACAACAAAGAAGGCATCTTCGCCTATATGAAGCAATGCCTCTACGGCATCCACGGCACCGTGACCGACCGCGCCACGGGACAGCCTCTTGATGCCACCATCACCATCGAAGGCCATGACGACGAATTCTCATTTGTGGAGAGTCACCTGCCGGCGGGCGACTACCACCGTCCCATCAAAGGCGGCACCTACCAAGTGACCTATGCCAAAAACGGTTACTATCCTCAGACCCACACCGTCACCGTGGCCGACGGCGAGACCGTCGTCCTCGACGTGCAACTCGATGCCGGCCAAGGACTTATCCCCGACTTCAACGCCAGCGAGACCGTCATCGCCCCTAATACCAGCGTCACCTTCACTGACAACACTTGGGGATCCTATTTGGCCAGCTGGGCGTGGACCTTCGAAGGCGGCGAGCCTGCCACTTCAACGATGCAGAACCCCACTGTCACCTATAACCAGACCGGCTCTTTCGACGTCACCTTGACCGTCACCAACGAAGACGGACAAGTGGAGACCATCACCAAACACGACTACATCACCGTCAGGGAATCGCACAACATGCACAACGGCAGCGTCACCACTTGCGACGCCATGTTCTACGACAACGGCGGTCCCAACGGCAACTACAGCAACCGCAAGACCTACACGATGACCTTCTACCCTGGCATGGACAATCACAAAATCAAGGTCAACTTCAGCGAGTTCAGCCTTGAGGCGGATTACGACTTCCTGTACATCTACGACGGCACTTCGACGAACGCGACTGAAATCGGTAGCTACACGGGGGGCACTGGTCCCGGCGAGGTGACCGCCACCAACAGCGATGGCGCCCTCACGTTCCAGTTCTCTTCTGACCAGGCCGTGAACGCCGCAGGATGGAAGGCTCATGTCACCTGCTTTGATCCGCTCTCTGTCGGTGAGACTCAGATCCATGCGATGGTCTACCCCAACCCCAGTCGGGGCAGCTTCACCGTCAAGGCTGAAGGCGAGATGGAATACCATTTGTGCAACAGCATAGGACAACGCATCATCAGCGGGCATTTCTGCGACGAGACGCAGATTGAGGCCTCGCACTTGAGTCAAGGCGTATACTTCCTGCAACTTATTGGAACGCAAGGAAATCACGTCGAAAAAATCGTTATCGAAAAATAAAAGCAAAATCCTCTCGTTAGTTCAGCAAAAATCAGTAATTTTGCAGCCCGATGAAAAATAGACTTTGGATATTGGCATTTTGTGGTTTCGTGGCACTCACTTCGTGCAACGACTTCAACCGTATGGTGAAAAGCACCGACAACGAGATGAAGTATGAGGTGGCCATGGACTATTACGACCGTGGCGACTACAACCACGCCTTGCAGCTGTTTGACCTGCTGCAGGCCGCGTTCCGCAACACGCCCAGAGGCGAAGCCATCAACTACAGGACGGCGCAATGCTACTACCTCCAAAGGGATTACGAGATTGCAGGCTATTACTACAAGCGCTTCACTCAGACCTATCCTTTCTCGAAGGATGCCGAGAAGGCCGCTTATATGAGCGCCTATTGCAGTTACCTGCTCTCACCCGAGGCGGGGTTGGACCAGACCAACACCCACACAGCCATCAAGCAGTTGAAAGGTTTCATCGAACGCTATCCCGAGAGCGACAGTTTGGCTCGTGCCAATCAACTCATTACCGACCTCAACAACAAACTGGAAGAGAAAGACTACAATATGTGCCGCCTCTTCTACCGTATGGAAAACTACAGCGCTGCCATCACCTCGTTCGAGAACATGCTGAAGAAGTATCCCAACACGCAGCATCGCGAAGAGATCCTCTTCGATATGGCCAAGACCTACTACGACTTTGCCGAAAACAGCGTCACCGAAAAGCAGCGCGAGCGATATGAGTCGTGCGTCGAGCATTGCAACACGTTGGCTTATCTCTATCCCGACAGCAAGTACCTGCAAGACGCGAACGGCATCGCCGCCAAAGCAAGAAAGAAATTAGAAAAAATAAAATAACCATGGATTTCAAGAAAATCAAGACAGAAACGACGGTGGTCACCCGTCAGAAAGACCAGTTCTACAAAGGTACAGGCAACATCTATGAAACCGTCGCCATCCTTTCCATCAGGGCTAACCAGATTGCCTCCGAGATGAAGGCGGAGCTCAACGAAAAGATTGAGTCTTTTGCCTCGGCCACCAACGACAGCCTGGAAGAAGTGTTCGAAAACAAGGAACAAATCGAAATCGCCAAGTTCTACGAGCGTCTTCCCAAACCCACGCTGATTGCCATCCACGAGTTCCTGCATGACCAGATTTACTTCCGCAATCCGGCTAAGGAACAGCAAGACGCATTCTGATTCGCCATGAAAAGAGCATTATCGATACTATTCCTACTCGTCGGCTTTATGATGACCGCCAACGGGTTGAAGGCGCAGGAGATGCAATGCAATATGCGCGTCATCTCCAACAAGGTGGAAGGCAGCGACAAGACCATCTACCAGAACCTGCAAACCGCTGTCAACGAGTTCGTCAACAACACGAAGTTCACGGATATCAACTTCAAGACGGCGGAAAGAATAGAATGCTCGATGATGATTGACGTCAAGAGCAGGGAGGGCAACTATTTCACCGCAGAAATCAACTTGGCCTTACGCCGTCCCGTCTACAAGTCGAACTACAACACACCGATGTTCAACTACATCGACCGCAAGTTCTACTTTGAATACACCGATGGTGAGGCCCTCGACTTCAATCCCAACACCTATTCCTCGAACATCACAAGCACTTTGGGATTCTATGTCTATCTCATGCTCGGTCTTGAGTTCGACTCCTTCTCCCCCAACGGCGGAGACCCCTTCTTTAAAATGGCAGAGAATGTCGCCGATGCCGCGCCACAAGAGGCTGGCAACGACAACGGATGGAGCTCGTCGGGACGCCAAAACCGCTATACCATCATCAGCGAAATCAATAACCAGACCTATCAGCCTTTGCGCGACTTCCTTTACGTCTACCATCGTCAGGGGCTCGATGTCATGGCCGAGCATCCCGACCAAGGCCGCGAGGCCATCGTAGGCGCGCTCCGCAACCTGCAAAGCGTGTACGAGCGCAATTCGATGTGTTACTTCCTGCAACTGCTCACCGAGACCAAACGCGACGAGATCGTCCAAATTTTCTCTCAGGGTGAACAGAAAGTCAGAATCGAGGCCGCCAACATCATGAAAGCCATCGACCCATCGCAGTCGTCACGCTACGACGCCATGCTCCAAAACAAAGGCTACTAACCAGCCCCCGCTTTATGCTAAAGCAATTGCACATCAGCAATTACGCCTTGATTGACGAGTTGGAAGTCAGTTTCCAACGGGGTTTTAATGTCATCACAGGTGAGACAGGTGCTGGCAAGTCCATCTTGCTCGGCGCCTTGAGTTTTGCCTTGGGTGAACGTGCCGACACCAATGTGCTTTACGACAAGGAGAAGAAATGCGTAGTGGAGGCTCATTTCGCGCTGACCGACAAGACCCTAAAGCCGCTCTTTGAGGAGAACAACCTCGACTTTGAAAGCGAGTGCATCTTCCGCCGCGAACTCAACCCGCAGAAGAAAAGCCGTGCCTTCATCAACGACACGCCCGTGGCCTTGCAGACCATGAAAGAGATTGGCGACCAGCTGGTCGACATCCACTCGCAGCACGACTCCCTCCTGCTCACCGACGCCGATTTCCAGTTAAGGCTGCTGGATGAAATCGCTCAAAACGGGGCTGTCTTGGCCGACTATCAGGCCGAATACGGTAATTACAACACCCTCAAGCGCAGACTGAGCGAGCTGAAGGAGATGGCCACCAAAAACACGGCCGAAAACGACTACCTTAAGTTCCAGTTGGACGAACTAGACAAGGCCGACCTGAAAGAAGGCGAGTATGCCGACATCGAGCAGACGCTTCATGTGATGGAGAACTCTGAGGAAATCAAGACCTTGCTCGTCACTGCCAACGGCTTGATGGACGCCTCGGAAAATGCCATCATGGGACAAGTCAACGAACTTGCCTCCACGTTGCAAAGGCTGAAGCATCTTTTGCCTGACACCGAAGAATTTGCAGAGCGCATCGAAAACCTGAAAGTGGAATTAAAGGACATCGCCTACGACCTGCGTCGCAAGGAAGACGACACACAGTTTGACGAGGGTCAGCTGCAATCCCTGCAAGAGCGTTACGACCTGCTCAGCCGCTTGATGATGAAGCACCGCGTCGGTGGTTTTGAGGAACTCATCGCCTTAAGAGACCAGCTGAAAGCAAAGGTGAACGCCTTCGAGAACATCGACGAAGAGATTGCCAAGGCGCAGAAGCAATTGGACGATTGTGTGAAACAACTGACGCAAAAAGCCAAGACCTTGCACGACAGACGCTGCCAGGCTGCTTCGGCCTTCGGTGAAAAAGTCACGGAGCTGGTGCGGCAGTTGGCCATGCCTTTTGCGCAGTTCCACGTCAGCGTGGAAAGCCAAGAAAGCTTTGGCAGCAAGGGCGCCGACGCCATTCGTTTCCTCTTCTCTGCCAACAAAGGTATCGCTGCCGACGACCTCCGTCGCGTGGCTTCGGGCGGCGAGTTGTCGCGTCTGATGCTCTCCATCAAGAGCGCTGTGTCGGACTACAACTACATCCCTACCCTCATCTTCGACGAGATTGACACAGGCGTTTCGGGCGAGGTGGCGGCCAAGATCGGAGGTATCATGCAGCAGATGGGGCGTTCGTTGCAACTCATCTCCATCACCCACCTGCCCCAGGTGGCCAGCAAAGCGGAGCACCATTACTTCATTTACAAGGACAACGAAGGCGAACGTGCGCAGTCGCACATTCGCCTGTTGGATGCTGGAGAGCGTGTCGGCGAAATCGCCAAGATGCTCAGCAACGACAAGGTCACGCCTGAGGCACTTAAGGCCGCAGAAGTGTTGCTTAAATCCTAATTATTTCTGGCGTTCGTCGAACTTGACGAGCAGATACGAGTCGGGACTGCCTTCCTTGGGCAGATAGGCTTGATCATAGACGATGTAATACAGGGATCCCGTCTTGGTCTTATACAGATGAGTGAAATACCTGAAGTCAAAGCCTTTCTCTGTCAGCTGCTGCCGCGTGGCGAAGCTCTTGCCGCCTTCGTTAAGTTCTTCGAGGATATTGTGGTTTCGTGCCAAAATCGCGTTGATGTTACGCACGACGTTGACTTGCTTGTGGGTCTTCTCGTAGTTATAGCTATTGCGGCAGGAGTCGCAGCAGAATTTCTTGTCGATGCGGCCGATGATGGGCTCACCGCAGTAGAGGCATTTTCTTTCTTCCATCGTTTTATCAGTTGTTCAGTTGTTGCAGGGCTGTCACACTGTGGCAGCCGTACTAGATTAATTATTTTCATTTAGTAAATACGTAGCGTAATATGTTCGCACCCATCTTCAGGGCTTTTTCGCGGGTTTCTTGTGAGTCGTGGTGCACGCGCTGGTCTTCCCAACCGTCACCGAGGTCGCATTCGTAGGTGAAGATGCACACCACCCTACCTTCGTAGATCAAGGCGAAGAGTTGAGGCGGCTTGTTGTCGTGCTCATGGATCTTAGGCAAGCCTTTCGGGAATGCATACGGCTTTTGGAAAATCTCGTGCGTGTAAGGTAGTTCCACGAAATCCAGTTCGGGGAACACCTTCTTCATCTGCGGCTCGATGTATTGGCGGATGCCATAGTTATCGTCGATATGCAGGAAGCCGCCAGCCAGCATGTAGTTGCGCAGGTTTTGCGCCTCGGCGGCGTCAAAGACCACGTTGCCGTGACCCGTCATATAGACATACGGATAGTTGAACAAGTCTGGACTCGACGGCTCCACGGTAGGCACGTTGGGGTTGATGTCGGTGCCAATCTCCTGGTTGCAGAAACGCACCAAGTTGGGCAATGAAGTCGGGTTGCCATACCAGTCGCCGCCGCCACGGTATTTCAGCAAAGCGATGTTGAGTTGCTGGGCCGAGGCAACGAAAGAGAACGAGAGCAATATGACGATCAACAACTTCTTCATTTCATTTGGTTGATGAGTTGAATGGCATGACAGGCCACGATGGCCGCGGTCTCGGTACGTAGGCGTGCCTCGCCGAGGCTGCACGGCACGAAGCCGTTCTCCTTGGCCAAGGCCACTTCCTCTGGGCTAAAATCGCCCTCGGGACCGATGAGTACCATGACGTTCTCGCCTTTATGATACAAGTCACAGAGGCAGTCTTTCACGTCATCGTCAATCCAAGCGATGAACTTCTGCCCCTCGAAGAGTTGCTTCACCAGTTTGTCGAACGGCACCAGGTCTTCCACCTTCGGCAGGCGTGACTTGATGCTCTGCTTCATCGCCGCCACCATTACCTTCTGGAAACGCTCCACGTTGGCGGCGCGACGCTCGGAATGATAGGAGGTGAACAGTCTCACCTTGTCAATGCCGATTTCCGTGGCTTTTTCAAGAAACCACTCCGTGCGCTCGTTGAGTTTGGTCGGGGCGATGGCGATTTCGAGGTTGAAGCCCCAGTGGTCATACCCTTTGCGCTGATTCGTCAGATTGACGGTAGCCCGCTTGGGCAAGGCCTCCACCAACTCGGCATCGAAGAGAGAGCCTTCGCCGTTGGTGACGCAGAAACGCTCGCCCTCGGTCATGCGCAGCACCTTGACGCAATGCTTCGACTCGTCCTCGGGGAGGGTCGTCAGGCCTTCTTTCGCGTTGGGTATGTAAAAGACGTTCATTGTTTTGTTGGCGGACGCACGCGGTGCGTCCTTACATATTACATTCTGTTCGGCATTCCGATGCCAAGGAGTTCAGAGGCGTTGCGCAGCAAGGCCGCCACCATGTCGCAGACCTGCAGGCGGAACATACGGCGGTCGGCATCGGGTTCCTTGAGGATGCTGCACTCTTGGTAGAACTGGTTGAATTCCTTGGCCAGGTCGTAGATGAAGTTGGCCACCATCGCAGGGCTGCGGTTCTCTGCGGCCAGGTTCAAGACCATAGGCCAGCCGTACATCATCACGATGATTTCCTTCTCCTTGGGTTGCAGGTCATTGACCTTCACCTCGCGCTCGAGCTTGATGCCTTGCTCCTCGGCCTTACGCAGCACCGAGCAGATACGGGCGTGGGTGTATTGCACGAATGGGCCTGTGTTGCCGTTGAAGTCAATGGACTCCTCGGGGTTGAAGAGCATGGTCTTCTTCGGGTCGACCTTGAGGATGAAATACTTCAAGGCTCCCAAGCCGATGGTGTGGTACAACTTGTCGGCCTCTTCGGGCGACAGGTCTTTGGCCTTACCGAGTTCATCGGAGACGGCCTTGGCCGTAGCCACCATCTCGTCCATGAGGTCGTCAGCATCGACAACCGTGCCCTCGCGCGACTTCATCTTGCCGTTGGGCAGCTCAACCATGCCGTAAGAGAGGTGTTCAATGTCATTACCCCACTCACGACCTAAGCGCACTAACACGCGCTTCAGCACGTCGAAGTGGTAGATTTGCTCATTACCCACGACATAGATTAACTTCTCGGGGTCGTATTCCTTGACACGCAGTTGAGCCGTGCCAAGATCTTGGGTCATATAGACGGAGGTGCCATCACGACGGAGCAGGAGCTTCTCGTCGAGGCCCTCGTCGCGGAGGTCGCACCACACGGAGTTGTCGGGACGGCGGTAGAGCACGCCTTTTTCAAGGCCTTCCTGCACGAGTTCCTTACCCAGCAGGTAGGTCTGTGATTCGTAGTAGATCTTCTCGAAGGCCACACCCATGCGCTTGTAGGTCACGTCGAAGCCGTCGTAAACCCATTGGTTCATGGTCTCCCACAGGTGGCGCACCTCGGGGTCGTTGGCTTCCCATTTCACCAGCATCTCACGGGCTTCCTGCATCAGCGGGGACTCGGCTTCGGCCTTGGCTTTGGCTTCCTCCTTGGCTTTCTCGTCGAGGGTGTCATAGTCGGCAGGCAGCAAGGACTTCACTTCTTCCTTGAACTTCTTGTCGAACAGCACGTAGAAGTCGCCGATAAGGTGGTCGCCCTTCTTGCCCGTCGACTCGGGCGTGCAGCCGTTGCCCCACTTCAGCCAAGCCAGCATGCTCTTGCAGATGTGGATGCCACGATCGTTGACCAGGTTGACACGCACCACCTTCTTGCCGTTGGCTTTCATGATTTCGGAGACGCTCCATCCGAGGAGGTTGTTACGGATATGGCCCAGATGCAAAGGCTTATTCGTGTTGGGCGAGGAATACTCGATGACCACGTTTTTGCCTGAAACGGGTTTACGGCCGAACTCACGGTTCTCGTGGTTGGCCTTGAAGAAATCCATCCAGAACTTATCGGAAATCAAGAGGTTAAGGAAGCCCTTCACCACGTTGAACTTGGCAATCATGTCGGATTCCTTGATCATCTCGGCGCCCATTTCGTTGGCCAGTTGCTCGGGGTTGCGGCCTGCCAGCTTCACGAAGGGGAACACCACGATGGTCATGTCGCCCTCAAACTCAGGGCGCGTCTTCTGGAAATTGACCTGCTGCACAGGCGGTTCCTGTCCATATAAAGTTTGGAATGACTTTATGAATAAATCTCTTAGTACTTGTTCTAACATAACCCATTATTTATATTGGTGCAAAAGTAGTAAATAAGCCCCAAATGTGTAACAAAAATCATGGAAAAATCACGACTTAAAACGCATTCTCTCTTCATAAACAAATATTTTGTAATTTTGTCACCTCAATAGAAACATCATGGAAAATCCGAAATTCGTTATCGCCATCAACCGTGAGTTCGGCTCGGGTGGCAGAGAGATTGCCTACAAACTCGGCGAGCTGCTCGGTGTCAATGTCTACGGCAAGGACATTCTCGACGCCTTAACCTCCAAATTCAATCTGAACGTTGAGGAAATGCAGCGCATCAAAGCCACCAAACCCAACTGGTGGAAAGACTTCTGCCGGTTCTTTCAACAGTTCGGTGCTGCTGGACAGGGTGGATATACGCCTCCAGAAGACCGTGAGGTGACCTCGCAACAGATTTATCTTGCCGAGGCTCAAATTCTCCGCGACCTAGCCTCGCAGGAGTCTTGTATCATCATCGGGCGTTCCGGCTTCCATGTCTTCAAAGACTATCCTTATGCCATGAGAATCTTCTTCATCGCCGACAGGAAAGCCCGTGTGAAACGTATCATGGAAAAGTATGCCTTGGACGAGGACGCTGCCAGCATGCGCATCGATAAAATCGACGAAGCTCGCGACACATACACACAGACTGTCGCTGGCGTGTCGCGTTATGATGCCCGCAACTACGACTTCGTATTTAACATCACCCAATTCCCCACCGACCTCGTGGCACAGTTTCTCGCCGACAACATCAGGAAGAAGTATCCGTTCATAGTGAAATAATCCTATTCAATTTTTTCTCAAAAACCCACCATCAAACCAAAATCTTTCCTATCTTTGCAGTCCGATGAGATACCAAAACAAGCCATCGGACAAGATTTTCTCCACGGAATCAACTGGTTCCATCAAAACGAATTTCCCTTTATCCCAAATCGACGGCCAAAGTGTTGGCCGTCTTTTTTTTGCCGAAACAACAAATTAAAACGATAAGCCTATGTCAATCTCACTGAAAAACCGCAGTCTGATTTCCATCAGCGACTACTCGCCTGAGGAGATCTGCCATGTCCTCGACATCGCCGAAGACTTCGAGAAAAACCCGCACCAGAACCTGCTGAACGGACGCATTATCGCCTCGCTGTTCTTCGAGCCTTCCACCCGCACGCGTCTGAGCTTTGAGACGGCCATCCAGCTCCTGGGCGGCAACGTCATCGGCTTCAGCAGCACCGCCGGAACGAGCATCCAGAAGGGTGAGTCCCTCGCCGACACCATCACCATGGTGGCCAGCTATGCCGACCTCATCGTCATGCGCAACCCCATCGAAGGCTCGGCCCGCTTCGCCTCCGAAGTATCGAAAGTGCCGGTCATCAACGCTGGCGACGGCGCCAACCAGCACCCCACGCAGTGCATGCTCGATCTCTACAGCATCCGCAAGACGCAGGGCTCGCTTGAAAACCTTGAGATCACCCTCGTCGGTGACCTGAAATACGGCCGTACCGTCCACAGCCTCGTGGAGGCCATGTGCCACTTCAACGCGAAGTTCAACCTCGTCTCGCCCGTCGAACTGAAGCTGCCGAGCGTGGTGAAGCAGCACATCAAGGACCGCAACCTCGAATACCACCAGTACACCGAGCTGGAGGATGCCATCCCCCACTCCGACATCATCTACATGACCCGCATCCAGCGCGAGCGTTTCCCCGACCCCGAGGAATACGAGAAGGTAAAGAACTCGTACGTGTTGCGCAACGCCATGCTTGAAAACTCCAAGCCCAACTGCCGCGTGTTGCACCCGCTGCCGCGCGTCAACGAGATTCACGTCGACGTCGACGCCAACCCGAAGGCATATTACTTCCAGCAGGCACAAAACGGCGTATACGCCAGACAAGCCTTAATCGCATCAATCTTAGGACTTAAATAATCAGAACCATGGAAAAAAAGAAAGAACTGACTGTGAGCGCCATTGAGAATGGCACCGTCATCGACCATATCCCCGCCGACAAAGTGTTCCAAGTCGTCAAGATCTTGGGTTTGGAGAGGGTCAGCACCCCCGTGTATTTCGGCACCAACGTGGAAAGCAAGAAATACGGCACCAAGGGCTTTATTAAAGCCGCCAACAAATACTTCGCGCCCGAAGATGTCAACAAGATTGCCCTCGTCGCCCCCACCGCCTCCATCATCGAGATTAAGGACTTCGAAGTCATCAAGAAGCAGACTGTGACCATCCCCGAGCGCATCGAGCATATTGTGAAATGCTTCAACCCCAACTGCGTCACCAACAAAGAGCACGACGTGCCGACCAAGTTCACTGTCGTAAAGGACGCGCAGGGTAACATCAAGCTGCACTGCCACTATTGCGAGAAGAACACCACGCAAGACAAACTTGAATTTATCTGATTATGAAGAAGCCAGGAATTATCGTCATCGTCATCGTGGGTCTCATCCTCATTTGGGGCTGGTCGACCTACAATGGTTTCGTGACCAAGCAGGAGAACGTAGCTAAAGCCTGGGGACAGGTGGAGAACGTCTACCAACGTCGTGCCGACCTTGTGCCCAACCTCGTCGCCTTGGTGAAGAACTACACGGAATACGAGCAAGGAACCTTGATTGCGTTGACCGAGGCCCGTGCCAAGGCCGCCAATGCCACCGTCAACACGGAGACCTTCGACGAGAACGAGTTCGCCAACTACGAAGCGGCGCAAAAGGAACTGGACAACACCTTGAACCGCCTCATCGTCTCCATCGAGAACTATCCCGACCTGAAGGCCAGCGAGAACTACCTCACCTTGCAGGCACAGCTGGCGGGCTGTGAGAACCGCATCCTTACGGAGCGCCAACGCTTCAACGAGGCCGCCAAGGCCTATAACGCAGGTTTACGCCGATTCCCTGGCAACATCATCGCTAATATGTTTGGTTTCGAGAAACGGCCTTATTTTGAGGCAGACGAAGGGACCAACAAGATGCCAGAGACATTCTGAGTCTTATTGTATATAAACAGAAATCGACCGTCTATAAATCCCCGAGGGAATGATATAGACGGTCGATTTCGTTAGTCTTGTGATACTTTACGCCTGTGCCGTAGGAATACCCATGTTGAACGGGGCGATGCCGCCGCCGTCGGTGATGGTACCGAACTGCTGTTCGTATTTGGAGATATTCTCGGCCAAAGCCTTATAGAGACGCTTGGCGTTCAAGGGATTCATGATCACTCTTGAGCGAACCTTGGCCTTGGGCGTACCGGGCATCAACTGGGCGAAGTCGACGATGAACTCATTGGGCGAGTGGGTGATGATGGCCAGATTGGAGTAGCTGCCTTCCGCCACTTCGTCGCTGATCTCGATGTTCAATTGATTTTTCTGATTGTTTTCCATATTGTTTTCATATTAAAAAGCGGGGACAGCCTTTCGGCCATCCCCGCTCAGTTCAACACTTGTTAGAGTGCGGCCTTTTCTTGCAGCTCCTCGTATTCCTCTTGAGAGCCGACAATCAGGTCTTCGTACTCGCGCAGACCCGTACCGGCCGGGATCTTGTGACCGACGATCACATTCTCCTTCATGCCGAGCAGGAAGTCGCTCTTGGCGGCGATGGCGGCGTTGGTCAGCACCTTGGTGGTCTCCTGGAAGGAGGCTGCCGAGATGAAGCTGTCGGTCGCCAAAGCAGCGCGGGTGATACCTTGCAGCACCTGGGTAGCCGTGGCCGGACGAGCGGGACGCACCTGAGGCAGTGCCAAGTCCTTACGCTTCAGAGCGGACTCCTCTTCGCGGAGCTTCATCGCCGAAACGATTTCGCCCTTCTGGAGCTTCTCGGAAGCGCCGTTGTCCTCGACAAAGAACTTGCCGTAGATGTCGTCGTTCTCTTCTTGGAAGGTCAGCTTGTTGACCAGCTCGCCTTGCAGGAAGCGGGTGTCGCCCGGGTCGATGATTTCGACCTTACGCATCATCTGACGCACGATGACCTCAAAGTGCTTGTCGTTGATGACCACACCTTGTTGACGGTACACGCTCTGTGCCTCGTTGACGATGTATTCCTGCACCTTCATCGGGCCCATGATGGCCAAGATGCTGGCAGGCGTGATGACACCTTCCGAAAGCGGCTGACCGGCCTTCACGAAGTCGTTCTCCTGAGCCAGGATCTGCTTCGAAGTCGGGATGAGGTAACGCTTCTCCTCGCCCGTCTTGGCCGTCACCACAACCTCACGGTTGCCACGCTTAAGTTTCTTCTCAAGATGGACGATACCGTCGATTTCGGAGACGATGGCCGGATCGATGGAGTTACGGGCCTCAAACAGCTCTTGCACACGCGGCAGACCTCCAGTGATATCGCCGCCGCCAGAGACGTTACGCGGGATACGCACCAGTTGGTCACCAGCGGTGATCTCGTCACCCTCTTCGACGACGACGTGAGCGTCGACGGGCAAGTCGTAGGAAACGAGAGCCTCGCCGTTTTCGTCCACGATGTCGATGAGCGGGTTCTTGGCGCCTCTCCTACCCTCGATGATGACGCGCTCGTTGAAGCCCGTCTCAGCGATGGTCTCGTTACGGTAGGTCACGCCTTCAACCACATTCTGGAAGCGCACCTTACCGCTGTATTCGGAGATAATAGTGGCGTTGTAGGGATCCCATTCGCAGATCTTGTCGCCCTTCTTCACCTGGTCGCCATTCTTGAAGAACAACTTGGCACCATAAGGGATGTTGGTTGTCATCAAGACAACGTCGGTGTTGTTGTCGTGGAGCTTCAGTTCTGCGGAACGGCCGATGACGATCTGATAGTTGTCGTCTTCCTTCTTGACCTCGACGGAACGGAGTTCGTCGATTTCAAGGTAGCCGTCGTACTTGGCTTCGGTGCTGTTGGCCACCAAGCCCTTCGATGCCTTACCACCTTGGTGGAAGGTACGCAGGGTCAACTGGGTACCAGGCTCACCGATGGACTGTGCGGCAATGACGCCCACAGCCTCGCCCTTCTGTACGAGCTTGGCCGACGACAGGTTGCGGCCGTAGCAGTTGGCACACACGCCACGCTTCGACTCGCAAGTCAGCACGGAACGAATCTCGACGCTCTCGAGCGGCGATTCGTCAATGGCCTCAGCGATGGTCTCGTTGATTTCCTCGCCGCTGGCGACGATGAGGTCGCCGGTCTGAGGATGGAACACATCGTGCAAAGCCACACGGCCGAGGATGCGGTCATATAACAAGGAGTGCTTGCCGGGCTCCTTGATCTCTTCACCACGTGAGATGGTCATACCACGGAGCGTGCCGCAGTCCTTCTCGGTGATGATGACATCGTGAGCCACGTCGACCAGACGACGAGTCAGATAACCAGCGTCAGCGGTCTTCAGAGCGGTATCGGCCAAACCCTTACGGGCACCGTGGGTGGAGATGAAGTACTCCAACACGGACAGACCTTCTTGGAAGTTCGAAAGAATCGGGTTCTCGATGATTTCGGAGCCGCCTGAGCCAGCCTTCATAGGCTTGGCCATCAGACCTCTCATGCCACAAAGCTGTGACACCTGAGCCTCGGAACCACGAGCGCCGGAGTGCAGCATCATGTACACGGGGTTGAAGCCTTGGTCGTCGCTCGACAACACCTTCATCACCTCTTGGGTGAGCTTGGCGTTGACGTCGGTCCAAAGGTCAACGATCTGGTTGTAACGCTCATTCGGGCCCATGAAACCCATCTTTTCGAACTCACGGATTTCGGCGGCCTTGGCGTTAGCGTCGGTGATGAGGTTGCTCTTCATCTGAGGAACGAGGACGTTACCCAGGTTGAATGACAAACCACCTTTATATGCCTGATAATAACCCATGTTCTTGATGTCGTCGAGGAACTTGGTGGTGACGGCAGTGCCTTCCATACGCACCATGTCGCCGACGATGCTACGCAACGACTTCTTGGTCAGCA
>Ga0310690_10003898_pt1 | contig 21831 bp, 18 predicted proteins | sample AusTroGonzalo_MG_2_FD_207661 | JGI IMG/M metagenome (GOLD analysis project Ga0310690, IMG submission 207661) | Bovine rumen microbial communities from tropical cattle in Woodstock, Queensland, Australia - Gonzalo_04 (v2) (version 2) | ecosystem: Host-associated > Mammals > Digestive system >... | reverse complement strand
TACAATTTAATATCTTCGCGCCGTGCGCGGCGCGAACTCTGCGAGGCTTTTTTGACAAGCTGAGGGGAGGTGAACCGCAGTTCACCTCCCCTTTTCCATAGGCAGAACACCTCAGAACAGCTCCACACAGGACTCCCGCTCCGCGCCGACGGAAACGTACTTGACGGGGCAACCCACCGCCTTCTCGATATAGCGCACGTAGTCCAGCGCCGCCTTCGGCAGATCTTCCGCCTTGCGGCAGCGGCTGATATCGCAGGCGAAGCCCGGCAGATATTCATAGACCGGCTTTGCCGCGTTCAACTCGTCGATGCTGGCAGGGAAGCTCTCCACGCGGCGGCCGTTGATCTCATACGCCACGCAGACGGGTATCTCCTTCAGATAGCTCAACACGTCCAGCTTCGTCAGCGCCAGATACGTGCAGCCCTGCATCTGGGCGCCGTAACGGGACGCCACCACGTCAAAACCGCCCACACGCCGGGGCCGGCCGGTCGCCGCGCCGTATTCGCCGCCGGCTTCCCGAAGCTCGTCGCCCTCCGCGCCGAACAGCTCGCAGGTGAACGGACCCTCGCCCACACAGCTGGAATACGCCTTCATAATGCCGATGCTCTCATCCAGCCGCGCAAAGGGAACGCCTGCGCCGATGGGGGCGTACGCCGCCAGCGTGGTAGAGGCGGAAGTATAGGGATAGATCCCGAAATCGATGTCCCGCAACGCGCCGAGCTGTGCCTCGAAGATCACGGATTTTCCCGCGTCTATGGCGTCTTTGAGATACACGGTGGTATCGGTGATGTAGGGCAGGAACGGCTTTCCGTACGTTTCCAGCCACGCCATCATGTCGTCCAGCAGGATCGCCGCGTGACCGTAACCCTTTTCCACCACCAGATTTTTCCACTCCAGCAGACCCTCCAGCCGCTCCCGCAGACTGTCCCAATGGAGCAGATCGCCCAGCCGGAGCGTCTTTTTCATATACTTATCGGCGTATACCGGCGAGATGCCCCGGCGGGTAGAGCCGAACTTCTTATCGCCCAGCCGGTCTTCTTCCAGACCGTCCAGCAGCTTATGATAGGGCATGCAGATCGTGGCGCGGTCACTCAAAATGAGGTGTCCGGGTTTGATGTCGATACCCGCCTGCCGCAGTCGTTCCGTTTCGCCGTACAGATGCTCCAGATCGATCACGATGCCGGGACCGAGCACGTTGGCGGTTTCCGGGCGCAAAATGCCGGAGGGCAGAAGATTCATCACGAACTTGCCCCGGTCATTGACCACGGTGTGACCGGCGTTGTTGCCGCCCTGATAACGCACCACCACGTCATAACGGGCGCTGAGCAGGTCTACCATGCGCCCTTTGCCCTCATCGCCCCAGTTGGTTCCCACGATCGCTGTCAACATAATGAAATCCCCCTTATATCTCTATCGCCGCCGCCTGTGCAAGACCGTCTTTGTTTTCGTCCAAAAGCGGCTCGATCTCTTCTTCTAAAAACGCGCGGCACTGCTGACGCGCAAGACCGGTAAACGACTCCGGATCCAGCAGGGCTTCCAGCTCCCGTCTCTCCAGACCGAACGCCGGATCCGCCAGGATCCGCGCCAGGAGGTCGTTTTCCCGTCCGTGATCTTTGACCTGCGCCGCCGCGTCCATGGCGTGCCGCCGGATCTGCTCATGGAGCGTCTGCCGGTCGCCGCCCTTGCGGCGGACGCAGTACATCAGGATATTCTCCGTTGCCATAAAGGGCAGTTCCTCCTGCAAATGGCGGCGGCATACCGCCTCATGCACGGTCATACCCTGCGCCACGTTGTGGTAAAGGTTCAGCACCGCGTCCACCGCCAAAAACGCCTCCGGCAGAGTGATGCGGCGGTTGGCGGAATCGTCCAGTGTCCGTTCCAGCCATTGGCTGGCGGCGGTCACGGCGGTATTTTGCACGGTGCAGATCACGTATCGGCTCAACGAGGCGATCCGCTCACAGCGCATGGGGTTTCGCTTATACGCCATGGCGGACGAGCCGATCTGTCCCGCCTCAAACGGCTCGTCGATCTCCTTGAGATGGCATAAAAGCCGCACGTCGCCGGCAAATTTTGAGGCGCTCTGGGCGATACCGCTGAGCACCTGCAACACGGCGAAGTCCGTTTTGCGGGTATACGTCTGTCCGCTGACGCTTTGACAGCGTTCAAACCCCAGCCGCTCGGCGATCATCCGCTCCAAGCGCGCCACTTTCTCCGCGTCGCCGTCAAACAGCTCCAGAAAGCTGGCGCCGGTGCCGGTGGCGCCTTTACACCCCAGCAGACGGAGCTGATCGAGCTGGAAATCCAGCTGGCGCAGATCAAACAGCAGGTCATTCAGCCACAGGCAGGCGCGTTTTCCCACGGTGGTGGGTTGCGCCGCTTGAAAATGGGTATATGCCAGCGTCGGCACGTCCTCGTGTGCCGCGGCGAACCGCGCCAGCGCCGCTATGGCGGACAGCAGCCGTTGCCGCACCAGACGCAGAGCGTCCCGCAGGTTGAGGATATCGGTATTATCCCCCACGTAACAGGAGGTGGCGCCCAGATGGATGATGGGCCGCGCCGCGGGACAGCAATCGCCGAAAGTCAGCACGTGCGCCATCACGTCGTGGCGCACTTTGCGTTCATAGCCGGCGGCTTTTTCGTAGTCTATATCCGTCAGATGCCGGCGCATTTCGTCCAACTGCCCGTCGGAAATGTCGATCCCCAGCGCCTGTTCGCTCTCCGCCAGCAACAGCCACAGTTTGCGCCAGGTGGAGAATTTCCGGTCGTCGGAGAAAATATGCCGCATTTCCCGGCTGGCGTATCGGGCGCACAGGGGGCTCTCATAGGAATCCCGCACGGCGAACCACTCCTTCCCAAAAGGAGCGGCAAAGGCGCATAGGCGCTCTCTGCCGCTTTGTACAGGTGCCATTATACCTGCCCGCCAAACCCTTGTCAACAAACCGCGCCATATAAATTTGCGATGGTTGCCATTATTAAAACGGTGTGGTTGAAATCCCGTCCATCCTTTGGTATAATGCAATGTAAAGTTTCAAAGCGCGAAAGGCGGTGACAATAAAATGTATCTGGATGCCCTCAAGCAGATCCAATCGCTTGAGCGATCGCTGTCGGAGGAAAAGGCCGCCGCCCGCGTGAAGGCACAGGCGGCGGAGGAGGATGCCCGCGCCCGCGGTCTGGCGCTGTTGGAGGAAACGCGCCGCGCCGTTCGCGCCTCGGACGAGGAGGCGGCAAAGGCACAGGAAGAGCGTGCCGCGGCAGTGCGTCAGGAGATATTGCATCAGGCGCAAAAAGACTGCGAGGCGTTGCGCCGTGAAGCGTCGGAGCGCATGGAACAGGCGGCGGCGCTGATCGTGGGAAGGGTGGTGGAGCGCTGAATGGCAATCGTGCAAATGAAGCGCTTGACACTGCTGGCGCCGGAGGGCGATACCGAGAATCTTCTGCACCGGCTCCAACGGCTGGGTTGCGTGCAGTTGAGTGAGCCGTCGCCCGAGGAAGAGCAGGAGATTTTGTCCCTTCGACAGGACGATACCGCCGCCTTGCGCGCCCAACTCCACCAACTTCGTTCGGCGCAGGAGATCCTGTCCCGATATCCCCGGCGCGGCGGCGGATTGCTGTCGCCCCGCCCGGTAGTGACGGAGGAAGCCTTTTTGGATCGCGGCACGCTGCCGTCCGATCTTCAAACGGCACAAGAGGTGATGGAGCGCAACGCGGAGCTTCACACGCTGTACGCCGGGCGATCCCGCCTGCAGGCCCGGCGCGCCGCGCTGTTGCCGTGGCAAGGGCTGGATATTCCGCTGGACGTGGCACAAACGGAAACGGTGGACGTTGTGACCGGCACCGTGCCGGGCCCCGTGGATCCGGACGCGCTGGCAGGCGCCTTGGCGGACGCGGTGCCGGAAACGGCGCTGTGGGAATTGAGCCGGAGCGCCGAACAGCACTGCCTGTTGCTGTTGAGCTGTAAGGCGGTCACGCCGGCGGCGCTGGAGCTGTTGCGGGCGTACGGATTCTCCACCGCTCAAATGCCGGTGGATGAAGGCACGGTGGCGCAGGCGCTTGATAAAACGGAGGAGTCGCTGGCGCAGACGGAGTCCCGCATCCGGGCGGAGGACGAGGCGCTGCGGCGTCTTTCGGAACGCATGGAGGCGCTTCGTCTGGCGGAGGACAAACTCGCGTCGGATCTTTCCCGGCAGGAGAATCTCCGCCGTATGATGACCGACGGGACCGTGTCCTGCCTGCGGGGCTGGATCCCTGCGGCAAAGACCGGCGCGCTGGACGCGCTTTTGTGCCGGACGGATTGCGCGTGGGAATACGCCGATCCTTCGGAGGATGAGATTCCCGACGTGCCGGTTCAGCTCAAGGGCAACGTTTTTACCCGCTCCATGAACTGTATCACCGAGCAATACTCTCTGCCTGCCTATAACGGCGTGGACCCCAATCCGGTGATGGCGCCGTTTTTCATCTTGTTTTTCGGCATGATGATGGCGGACATGGCGTACGGACTGCTGATGATCGTCGGCTCACTGCTGTTTCTGAAAAAGAAACGCCCTGCCGACCCCAGTTTTATGGAGATGATCTTCTGGTGCGGCATCAGTACCGTGGTATTCGGGGCGCTTACCGGCGGTTTTTTGGGCGATTTCATCCCCCAACTGTGCCGCCTTGCGGATCCGGCCAGCACCTTTGCTCTGCCGGCGCTGTTCACGCCCCTGGGCGATACCATGACCATTATGATCGGCTCACTGGCGCTGGGTGCGGTGCAGATCTTTACCGGTATGGCGGTGAGCGTGGTCAAGAAGATTCGGGACGGGCAGTTTGCCGATGCGCTGTGGGATGAGATCACCTGGTGGGTGATCCTGACCGGCTTGGTACTGATGATTCTGGGCATAGGAACGGTAAGCGGCGTGCCGGCGGTATTGGTGTTAGGCGGTGTGATGCTGGTATACGGCTCCACCCGAAACGCCAAGGGCTTCGGCAAAGTCGGCGCGCTGATCTCCGCGGTCTATAACGGAGCCACCGGCTTTTTCAGCGACATTCTCTCCTACGTGCGTTTGATGGCGCTGATGCTCTCCGGCTCGGTGATCGCGCAGGTGTTCAACACGCTGGGCGCCACCTTCGGCAGTATTCCGGTGTTTATCGTGATCGCCCTCGTGGGCAACGCCTTGAATCTGGCGCTGAACCTGCTGGGCTGTTACGTTCACGATATGCGCCTGCAATTTCTGGAATTTTTCGGCCGCTTCTACCGTGACGGCGGCAAAGCGTATCTACCCCTGCACTTACAGGCAAAACATGTGGAAATCATAAAGGAGGATCATTGACATGGCAGCATTTTTTGAATCGTTCGGCGGATTGGGACTGGCGTTTTTAGGCGCGGCACTGGCGGTAGGCCTGTGCTGTATCGGCTCGGCACGGGGTACCGGCATGGTGGGTGAAGCCGCCGCCGGACTGACCAGCGACGATCCGGAGAAATCCACCAAGTGCCTCATTTTGCAGGTGCTTCCCGGCACCCAGGGTCTTTACGGCATGGTGGCGTGGTTCTTTGTGTTACTGCAGTTAGGCATTTTCGGCGGCGCCGGCGTACAGACGCTTACCGTCACCCAGGGTCTGACGGTGTTTGTCTCCTGCCTGCCCATCGCGTTGGGCGGCTGGCTCAGCGCCGTATTCCAGGGCCGTGTGGCGGCGGCGGCGGTGAACATTGTCGCCAAGCATCCGGAAGCGTCCACCAAGGGCATCATCTTCTGCGGTATCGTGGAGTTTTACGCCATTTTGTCGTTGCTTGCCACCATCTTGCTGTTGATGAACTCCCTGTAAGGAGGGTGTCATGAACGGACTTGATAAGATCCATCAGCGCATCGAGCAGGACGCCCGCGCCGAGATCGCGGCGATGCTGTCCGAGGCGGGCAAACGCGCCGAGATTGCCGCGGCAGGCTATGCCGATCGGGCGGCGCAGATGACCGCCGACGCGGCGGAGCGGCGCCGTCTTGCCGATGAGACGAACGCGGAGCGAGCCAAAAGCGGCGCGGAGATGGAAGCGCGCCAGCTTGTGCTGGGCGAAAAACAGCGCTGTATCGACGAGGCGTTTTCCCTTGCGCTGGAGCAGTTGCGCACCATGCCGCCGGCGGAATACGCATCGCTTTTAGGCGCCTTGGCACGGCACAACGGCAGAGGCGACGAGGAATTGATCCTCTCTCCGGCCGATCGCGCCGCGCTGGGCGAGGCGGTGTTGACCGCCGCCAATTGTGAAGGCGCCCGATTTACCCTCTCCTCCCAGACGCGCGAGCTGGGCGGCGGTGTGGTACTGCGGCAGGGCCCCGTGGAGATCGACTGCTCCTTCCCCACACAGCTCGGCGCACTGCGCCAGACGTGTGCCGGTGAAGTGGCGCGGATTCTCTTCGCTTGAGAGGGGGCGTCCCTTTGGCAAAAAAAATCAAAGATACAGACTATCTCTTTCTCTCCGCCCGTCTTCGCTCTCTGGAGCGGCACGGACTGGATCGGGCGCATATTGAGCGGATGCTCTCCGCCCCCTCGGCGGAGGCGTGCGTTCAGGTGCTCTCGGAGCTGGGCTATCCCGCCTTTGACGGAAACGATGAGGACGCGCTTCACGCTGTGCTGGCACAGCGTCGGGCGGACGCCTTTGCCGATCTGGCGCGGTATATGCCCCAAGCCGCGATTTTGGACGTATTCCGCATGAAATACGACTACCACAATTTGAAGGCACTCATCAAACACCCCGACGGCGCTTCGGCGCTTACCATAGACGCCGGGCGCATCCCGTCCCGTGAGCTTGCGGCGCGGTATCAGCGCACCGGCGGCTGGGACTTCCTGCCGCCGCCGATGGCGAACGCGGCGAAGGAGAGCGCGCAGGTGTTGGCGGAGACGGGTGACGCCCAGCGCAGTGACTTTGTGCTGGATCGCGCCTACTTTGCCGAAATGCTGGCGCTGGCGCAAAAGAGCGGATGCGATTATTTACTCGCCTGTGTCCGTGTGCAGATCGACGCTGCCAACCTCCGTTCGGTGGTGCGCACCCGCCGCATGGGTCGCTCCGGCGCGTTTTTACAGCAGGTGCTCTTTGACGGCGGCAACGTCTCGCCGTCGCAGATATTAGCCAATATCACCGCCGGCGTCGCCTCGCTGTACCGCGCCACGCCGTTGCGCCTGGCGGCGGAAACGGGTGAGGCGGTACTCATCGGCTCCGCGCCGCTGTGGGAACTGGAAAAGCGTTGCGACGAAGCGGTTTTGCAAACCGCCGCCCGTTCCCGCAGTGTGCCGTTCGGCGTAGAGGTGGCGGTGGGGTATCTCTCGGCGCTGGAAAACGAGCTGGCGACGGTCCGCATCATCTTTTCCGGACACAAGGCGGGGCTGTCGGCGGATACCATTCGGGAAAGGCTGCGTGATGACCATGTATAAAATTGCCGTCATCGGTGAGCGTGAGAGCGTATTGGGCTTTCGCGCGCTGGGGCTGGACGTCCGATTTGCCGCCGACGGCGAGCAGGCGCGGCAAACGCTGCACCGTGTGGCACAGGAGGACTACGCCGTCATCTATCTTACCGAATCCTTCAGTGCCGCCTGCGAGGCGGAGATCGCCAAGTATAAGGACGTGGCGGTTCCCGCCATCATCCTGATCCCCGGCAGGGGCGGTTCGCTGGGCGTGGCGGAAGCGGCACTGCAGTCGGCGGTAGAACGCGCCGTGGGCGCGGATATTTCATAAGAAGCGAGGAACGTGACAAATGGGTAAGATCATCAAAGTATCCGGCCCTCTGGTGGTGGCGGAAGGCATGGCGGACGCCAATATGGCGGACGTGGTGCGTGTCGGACCCCACCGCCTGATCGGCGAGATCTTGAATATGACCGGCGATCTGGCGTCCATTCAGGTCTATGAGGAGACCTCCGGTCTGGGCCCCGGCGCCGAGGTGGAGACCACCGGCGCGCCCTTGAGCGTGGAACTGGGTCCGGGTCTGATCGAAAATATTTACGACGGCATCCAGCGTCCGCTGGAGGAGATCGTCAAACGCGTAGGCGCCAACATCACCCGCGGGATCGAGGTGCCGCCTCTGCCCCGTGATAAGAAGTGGCACTGGACGCCTGTTGCCGCTGTGGGAGACGCTGTCACCGGCGGCGATGTGCTGGGCACCGTGCCGGAAACGGCGTCCGTTCTCCACAAGATCATGGTGCCCAACGGCATAACCGGCACGGTGGAGTATCTGGCGGCGGACGGCGAATACACCATTCTCGACGAGGTCGTCCGGATCAAACTGCCAAGCGGCGAGATCCGTTCACTGACCATGGTGCAGAAATGGCCGGTGCGCGTGGGGCGTCCGTATCAGAAGAAATTCCCGCCGGTCACGCCGCTCCAATCCGGACAGCGTGTGATCGACACCATGTTCCCCATCGCCAAGGGCGGCACCGCCGCGGTACCCGGACCGTTCGGCTCCGGCAAAACGGTGGTCCAGCACCAGCTTGCCAAATGGTCGGACGTGGATATCGTGGTGTACATCGGTTGCGGCGAACGGGGCAACGAGATGACGGACGTGCTGCGGGAATTCCCGGAGCTGACCGACCCCCGCACCGGCGAAACGCTGATGAAGCGCACGGTGCTGATCGCCAACACCTCGGATATGCCGGTGGCGGCGCGGGAAGCCAGCGTTTATACCGGCATCACCATTGCCGAGTATTTCCGTGATATGGGCTATGACGTGGCGGTGATCGCCGACTCCACCTCCCGGTGGGCGGAGGCACTGCGTGAGATGTCGGGCCGACTGGAGGAGATGCCCGGCGAGGAGGGGTATCCGGCGTATCTGGCGTCCCGTCTGGCGCAGTTCTATGAACGCGCCGGCATGGTGCAGTGCATGGGCAGTGACGACAGGATCGGTTCTCTGACCGCCGTAGGCGCCGTGTCGCCTCCCGGCGGCGACTTGAGCGAGCCGGTGAGTCAGGGCACCATGCGGATCGTGAAGGTGTTCTGGTCGCTGGACGCGTCCCTTGCCTACCGCCGCCATTTCCCCGCCATCAACTGGCTCAACTCCTACTCCCTGTATCTTGAATCCATGCGCCCGTGGTATGACGAGCATCTGGGCGAAGAGTTCATGGTCAACCGCAGCCGCGCCATGCGTCTTTTGCAGGAGGAAAACGAGCTCAACGAGATCGTACAGCTGGTGGGCAAGGACTCCCTCTCCGCCACCGACCAGCTCACGCTGGAGATCGCCCGAATGTTGCGTGAGGACTTTTTACAGCAAAACGCCTTTATGGACGTGGACTCCTATTCCAGCTTCGATCGGCAAAAACGGTTGCTGGGTTTGATACTGCACTATGAAAATCTCTGCCGCGGCGCCATCGCCAAGGGCGCGGCGCTGTCGGACCTGTACGCCATTCCCTCCCGGGAGCGGCTGGGCTGGGCAAAGTACACCGAATCCGACCAATACGCCCGGGCGTATGACGAGATCGCCCGCGCCATGGCGGAGGAGATCGAGTCGCTGGCAAGAAAGGCGGGTGAGCAGGCATGATCAAGGAATATCGCACCATTCACGAGATCTCCGGCCCCTTGATGGTGGTGGAGCAGGTGGAGGGCGTCACGTACGACGAGTTGGCGGAGATCCGGCTGACAGACGGTACCGTCCGGCTTTGCAAGGTGCTGGAGGTAAACGGCGAGCGTGCCGTGGTACAGCTTTTTGACAGCTCCGCCGGCATCAACCTGCGTGACAGTAAGATCCGCTTTCTCGGTCATCCCCTGCAGATGGGCGTGTCCGGCGATATGCTGGGTCGTGTGTTCAACGGCATGGGTCAGCCCATTGACGGCGGCCCGGAACTGTTGGCGGAAAAGTTCATGGACATCAACGGCCTGCCCATGAACCCTGCCGCCCGGGACTATCCCAACGAATTTATTCAGACCGGCGTATCCACCATCGACGGGCTCAATACGCTGGTGCGCGGGCAGAAGCTGCCCATCTTCTCCGGCTCCGGCCTGCCCCATGCCAATCTGGCGGCGCAGATCGCCCGTCAGGCGCGTGTGCTGGATGACAGCTCCCAGTTCGCCGTGGTGTTTGCCGCCATTGGCATCACCTTTGAGGAATCGGAGTTTTTCGTTCGGGAATTCAAACGCACCGGCGCCATTGACCGCACGGTTTTGTTTACCAATCTCGCCAACGATCCGGCGGTAGAGCGGATCGCCACGCCCCGCATGGCGCTGACCGCCGCGGAGTATCTGGCATTTGAAAAGGAAATGCAGGTACTGGTGATCCTCACCGATATCACCAACTACGCCGAGGCGTTGCGTGAAGTGTCCGCCGCCAAGAAGGAAGTCCCCGGCCGCCGTGGCTACCCCGGGTATCTCTACACCGACCTGGCGACGCTCTATGAGCGAGCCGGACGCAAAGAGGGTTGCAAGGGCTCGATCACCATGATCCCTATTCTCACCATGCCCGAGGACGACAAGACCCACCCCATCCCCGACCTGACCGGTTATATCACCGAAGGTCAGATCATCTTGAGCCGCGATCTCTACCGCAAGGGCATCCTGCCGCCGGTAGACGTTCTGCCCAGCTTGAGCCGCTTGAAAGACAAGGGCGTGGGCGAGGGGAAGACCCGCGCCGATCACGCGCCCACCATGAACCAGCTCTTTGCCGCCTACGCGTCCGGCAAGGAGGCAAAGGAACTGATGACCATTCTGGGCGAGGCGGCGCTCAGCCCCACCGACCTGCTCTACGCCAAGTTTGCCGACGAGTTTGAAAAGCGTTATGTAAACCAGGGATTTGAAGAGAACCGCACCATTATCCAGACGCTGGATCTGGGCTGGGAGCTTTTGCGTATGTTGCCCCGCAGCGAGCTCAAGCGCATCAAGCCGGAGATGCTGGATCAATACTTGTCCAAGGAGGACTGATCCATGGCAGGGAAGACCATCAACCCCACCCGCATGGAGCTGACGCGGCTCAAGGGCAGGCTGAAAACCGCCGTGCGCGGTCACAAGCTCCTGAAAGACAAGCGGGACGAGATGATGAAACAGTTTTTAGACGTGGTGCGCCGCAATCGGGAACTGCGCCGTAAAGTGGAGGAAGGCTTACAGCGCGCCGGCGCGTCGCTGTCGCTGGCGGCGGCGGTGATGGGGCCGGAGATGCTGGAGCAATCGCTCCTGTGTCCCAAGGCGCGTGTATCGCTGGACGTGGGCTTTCGCAACATCATGTCGGTCAACGTGCCGGAATACGCGTTCCATACCGAGGCACAGCAGGGGGACCTCTATCCCTACGGCTTTGCCCAGACCAGCGGCGAGCTGGACGCGGCGCTGGACGATATTTCCGCCGTTTTTCAGGATATGCTGGAGCTGGCGCAGGTGGAAAAAACCATGCAGCTTCTCGCCCAGGAGATCGAGAAGACCCGCCGGCGTGTCAACGCGCTGGAATACGTGGTGATCCCGGAGGCACAGCGGAACATCCGCTATATCTCTATGAAGCTGGACGAAAACGAGCGGGGCAACACCACCCGGTTGATGAAGGTGAAGGACATGGTGTTGCAGGACGCCCACCGTTATTCGACCTGACGCCGTCGGGCGGAAAGCGCAAAAAAAGAAGGAGCACTGTGACCACAGTGCTCCTTTTTCGTTCGTTGACAGCGGAGAGAACGCCCCGTTACTTTTTCAGCTCGCCGTTGGCGGCGGCGGTCAGATAGGCGTTGATGAATCCGTCAATATCGCCGTCCATCACCGCTTGAATGTTGCCCATCTCGTAGCCGGTGCGGGTATCCTTTGCCAGCGTATAGGGCATAAACACGTAGGAGCGGATCTGACTGCCCCACTCGATCTTCATCTGTACGCCCTTGAGGTCGCTGATCTTTTCCGCGTGCTGTTGCAGTTTCAGCTCCGCCAAACGGGCGCGGAGCATCTTCATAGCGTTGTCCCGATTCTGGAACTGACTGCGCTCTGTCTGGCAGAACACCACGATACCGGTAGGCAGATGGGTCAGGCGCACCGCCGAGCTGGTCTTGTTGATGTGCTGACCGCCGGCGCCGCTGGAGCGGCAGGCCTGCATCTCGATCTCCTCCGGACGGATCTCGATATCGCTGTCATCGGGCAGTTCCGGCATGACCTCCAGCGCCGCGAAAGAAGTCTGGCGCCGCGCGTTGGCGTCAAAGGGACTCACCCGCACCAGCCGGTGCACGCCGTTTTCACTCTTGAGGTAGCCGTAGGCATTTTCGCCCTCAATGAGGATGGTGGCGGATTTGATGCCTGCCTCGTCGCCCGCCTCGTAATCCATGAGCTGATACGTGTAGCCGTGGCGCTCCGCCCAACGGGTATACATGCGGTACAGCATCTCCGCCCAGTCCTGCGCCTCGGTGCCGCCCGCGCCGGCGTGGAACGTCAAAATGGCGTTATTGGCGTCGTATTCGCCGCTCAAAAGCGCCGCCAGACGCCGCTCCTCGATCTCCTTTTCCAGGGCCTCATAGCCGCCGGTCACGTCCTCCAGCAGGGAGTCGTCGTCCTCCTCCTGCCCCATTTCACACAGCGTCAGGCAGTCCTGCCAGTCGCCCACCAGACGGTCGTATTTTTTGATCTTGTTTTCCAGCCGCTTGACCTGTTGCGCCACCTTCTGGCTGTGCTCCAGATCGTTCCAGAATCCCTCGCTCTCGGTCTCTTTTTGCAGTTCATCCAACTCCTGCCGCGCCTTGGGGATTCCCAGCGCCTTTTCCAGCTCGCCCAGCGTATCCTGAAGCGCCAGAAGCTTTTGCTTATATTCGTCGTATGCAATAACGGCCATATAGAATGCTCCTATCCGTGAAGATCTTATCGTTTCCTATTATATCCAAAAAACCGCTGTCTGTAAAGTGTGGAAACGCCGCGCGCCTCCGCCGTCACCTCCGGCGTACCGACGCCAGCGTCAGGCACACCACCTCCGGCGCGCCTGCGGCTTTCAAAACGCGCACGCACTCCTGCAGTGTGGCGCCGGTGGTACAGATATCGTCTACCAGGAGCCAGCGGTGTTGGGAAACGATCTGCGGCTCGGCGCACTCATACACGCCCAACACGTTGGCGCGCCGTGCCGCGGCGTCGGAGATACCGGATTGCGCCGGATTGTCGGAGATCTTCCGCAACGTCCGGATCGGCTGTACGTGCCAATCCACACATAAAGACGCCGCCAGCAACCGGCTCTGGTCAAACCCTCTTTTGCGCAGGCGTTTGGTGCTCACCGGCACCCATGTCACCGCGTCGAATTCCCCCATAAGCTCTTCGGCGGCGCATCGCGCCATCATCTCCCCGAAACACGCCAGAACGCCCAGATCCCGCCGGAATTTAAAGCGCAGCAGGGCGTCGCGGACGGCGCCTTCATACCAAAGGGGCGAGGCGCATACGCCGAACGCGCCCTTGCGCACCGCCTGGGCGCCGGTATAGGGCAACGCTTTTTCACAGTCCGAACACAAAAGCTCGCGCCCTAAGATCCTGCCGCAGAACGGACAGCGCCGCGGAAAGAAAAAATCCAGAAGATCGCGCCGAATGGCTTTTAAATCCACGGTCTTACTCCTTTCTGTCCATCAGCCGCCGCCGCAGACCGCTGTACCGTCGGGCGCGGCGATCATCGGCGGCCATGGCGGCAGGCACGGTGTCGTCGCCCACCATCACCAGCAGTTCTCTTGCGCGTGTGATGGCGGTGTACAGCACACTGCGTACCATCAGCCCCGGCGCCGCCGGCGTTGTTACCAGCACCACCGCCCGATACTCACTGCCCTGCGCCTTGTGTACTGTGACGGCATAGGCGATCTCCAGCCGGTTCAGCCGCTCCGGTGTGTATTGACAGATCCTGTCGTCAAAGTCGACGGTGATCTGCTCACCGGCCGGGTCGATCTCACGGATCACGCCCACGTCGCCGTTGAATACGCCGGCGCCGACGGTGCCGTCCTCTTTTTCCCAGCACAGATCGTAATCGTTTCGGTTCTGCATGACCCGGTCGCCCTCCCGGTACAGTGTGCCGCCCCAGACCACCTGCCGCTTGTCCGCCGCCGGCGGATTGAGGGCGTCCTGCAAGGCGCGGTTGAGCTGAACGGTGCCGCAGGGCCCTTTACGGGTGGCGCTGATGACCTGTATTTCCCGATCGGGGATCCCCATGTTTTCCGGCAAACGCTGCCGGCACAGCTCCACCACCGTCTGCACCAGCCGGTCGGGACTGCGGCGGACGAGAAAGAAGAAATCGCCCTGGCGGTTGTCAAGATCCGGCGCCCTGCCGTGGTTGACGGCGTGGGCACTGCGAATGATGGCGGACTGCTCCGCCTGGCGGAACACGGTGTGCAGGGCAACCGTGGGCACCGCGCCGCTGCGAATGAGATCGGAAAACACGTTCCCGGGTCCTACGGAGGGGAGCTGATCGGGATCGCCCACCAGCACGAGGCGGCATCCGGGTCGCAGGGCGCACAACAGCGCGTCCATCAGCTCCAGATCCACCATGCTCACCTCGTCCACGATCACCGCGTCCGCCTCCAGCGGCTCCCGCTGGTTCTTTTTGAAGGTCAGCTCGCCTGTCAATTCGTTATAATTCATGCCCAGACACCGGTGAATGGTCTGCGCCTCCCGACCAGTCACCTCGCTCATCCGCATGGCGGCGCGGCCGGTGGGCGCCAGCAAAAGCGTGTCCAGTCCCATCCGGCTGAATAACTGCACGATGGCGCGTACCGTGGTGGTTTTGCCGGTACCGGGTCCGCCGGTGAGGATCAGCACGCCTTGTTGCGCCGCCAGCTCCACCGCCTGGCGTTGGGCGGGCGCATATGTGATCCCCTGAAGCGCCTCCAACTCGTCCAAAGTATGCGCGGCACGCGGGCTTTTCTGCGCGGGGATTGCACATAACGCGCGCGTTATGCACGCCACGCGCACCTCCGCGTCATAAAAACGGCGCAGGTAACACGCCTCCACACCGGCGATATGTTCACAGACCACCGCGCCGCCGGCGATGAGATCGTCCAGCGACCGTTCCATCTGCTCGGCGGGCAGGTCGATCAGGGCGGCGGTGGCAAGCAGGAGCTTGTCCCGCGGTAAAAACACGTGCCCGTTATTCAGGTTATGTTCCAGCTCATACAGGAGCGCCGCCTCTGTCCGGCACGACTCGTCTCCCGCAAAGCCCATCGACAGCGCGATCTCATCCACCGCGGCAAACGCCACGCCGAAACGCGCCTCCGCCAGCAGATAGGGGTTATCCCGCACGGTGTCCGCCGCCCGAACGCCGTAGATCCGGTATAACCGCATGGCGAGCTGTACCGGCAGTTCATACCGCGCCAGCAGTTCCGTCACACGCCGCAAGCCGGACAGCTCCCGAAACGCCGCCGACAGCTCCGACGCTTTTTTGGCGGTGATGCCTTTCACCGTGCGCAGTCGCTCCGGCGCCTCTTCGATCACCCGCAGCGCGTCGGTCCCGAACTGGGCGACGATCCGCTCGGCGGTGGCGGGTCCCACCCCTTTGAGAATGCCGGAGCCCAGATACGCCGCCAAGTCCTCCTCCGTTTGGGGCAGACGCCGCTCCACTTCCTCCGCCTGCATCTGGCGGCCGTAGGCGGCGTGTTCCGTCCATACGCCGGTCACGGTCATGCTCTCGCCGGCGGCGGCATACGGAATACAGCCCACCACCGTGATCGCTTCGCCTGAGTGCGTCAGCATGGAGAGCACCGTGTAGCCGTTTTCCTCATTATGAAAGATCACGCTTTGCACGGTGCCTTCCACCGTCTGCCGCTGGGTCATGTACGCTCACCCCCAATAATTTGCCGCCTCCGACGCGTCTGAAAGCAAGATGCCGCTGTAACGGTCCACCAGCATTTCCGCCCGACGGCGCGCCTCCGGCTCCATGCCCTCATCCACCAGCAGGATCGGCGCCCAGCCGCCGCGGTTGCGCTGTGCCTCCAGCGAGCGGACGGTATCCTCCATCTGCTCCGCCTGACCGCGGAGGGGTACCATCAGCACCGCCGGCAGATCCCGCCGTTCCCGCAGGAAAAGGCTCACAACCAGCCAAACCAGTGTCACGGCGCCGAACGCCGCCAACAGCGCAACGATCCCGTCTTGCAGTATCATCATATCGATCACCTCGATACAGTGTATGCACCGAGGCGCTTGCCGGTCAGCCCAGCAGTGGCTTCAGGTATTGCCCGGTATAGGACGATTCACACCGCGCCACGTCCTCCGGCGTGCCCGTGGCGACCACCGTGCCGCCGCCGCTGCCGCCCTCCGGACCCAGATCGATGAGATAATCGGCGCTTTTGATCACGTCCAGATTGTGTTCGATCACCAGCACCGTGTTGCCCTCATCCACCAGCCGCTGCAGAACTTCCAGCAGTTTTTTCACGTCGTCCGTATGCAGTCCGGTGGTGGGCTCATCGAGGATATAGATCGTCCGGCCGGTGGAGCGCTTGGAAAGCTCCGTCGCCAGTTTTACACGCTGTGCCTCGCCGCCGGAGAGGGTGGTGCTGGACTGCCCCAGCTTCACGTAGCCAAGCCCTACGTCGCACAGCGTCCGCAACCGGTCGGCGATTTTTGGAAGCGGCGCGAAGAAGGCCAGCGCCTCCTCCGCCGTCATGTCCAGCACGTCGGCGATCGACTTGCCGCGATACTTTACCTCCAGCGTTTCCCGATTATACCGCTTGCCGCCGCAGACCTCGCAGGGGACGTATACGTCCGCCAAAAAGTGCATCTCGATCTTCAAAACGCCGTCGCCGCAACATGCCTCGCATCTGCCGCCCCGCGTGTTGAAGGAAAACCGCCCCGGTCCGTAGCCCCGCGCCTTTGCCTCCGGCAAGGAGGCGAACAGGTCGCGAATATCGCTGAAAAGGTTGGTATAGGTGGCGGGGTTGGAACGGGGCGTTCTGCCGATGGGGCTCTGGTCGATATTGATGACCTTGTCCAGATGCTCCAGCCCCTCGATGGCGCTATGCTTCCCGGGATGGGCTTTCATGCGGTTGAGCTCCACGCCCAGCTTCTTATAGATGATCTCGTTGACCAGCGACGATTTGCCGCTGCCGGAAACGCCGGTAACGCAGGTGAACGTACCCAGCGGCACCGTCACGTCGATCTTTCGCAAATTGTTTTCCTCCGCGCCGCGGACGGTGAGGAAATTCCCGTTTCCCGCGCGGCGGCACGGCGGCACGGCGATCCGCTTTTTGCCGCTTAAATACTGTCCGGTCAGGCTGTGAGGGTCTGCCATGACCTCCTCCGGCGTGCCTGCCGCCACCACTTCGCCGCCGTGACTGCCGGCGCCCGGCCCGATGTCGATGAGATAATCCGCCGCGCGCATGGTGTCCTCGTCATGCTCCACGACGATCAGCGTGTTGCCCAGATCCCGCAGATGCTTGAGCGTTTGCAGCAGCTTGTCGTTATCCCGCTGGTGCAGACCGATCGAGGGCTCGTCCAGAATATACAGCACCCCCATCAGGCTGGAGCCGATCTGGGTCGCCAGACGGATCCGCTGGCTCTCACCGCCGGAGAGCGTGCCGGAGGAACGGGACAGCGACAGATAGTTGAGCCCCACGTTCTGCAAAAAGCTCAAGCGGGAACGGATCTCACGCAGGATCTGCTGGGCGATGATCTGCTGGTTGCCGTTCAGCGTCAGCGACGCGAAAAACGCCAGCTCCTCGCCTACCGGCAGTTCCGTAACGCTCCAGATATCTTTTCCGCCCACGGTGACCGCCAGCGCCTCCCGACGCAGCCGTCTGCCCTGACAATCCGGACAGGGGCATTCGCGCATCAGCTCTTCCAGCTCCTTTTTGCTGGACTCCGACTGGGTTTCCCGATACCGGCGCTCCACGTTGTTGGCAAGTCCCTCAAAAGGCTGGTATAAAACGCCTTTGCCCCGAGGCTGGTCGTATTCCAGCGTCAGTTTTTCTCCCTGTGTGCCGTAGAGGATCACCTGGCGCACCGATTCCGGCAGTTCGCGCCACGGCGTGCGGAGCGAGAAGTTATACCGTTTGCTCAGCGCCTCGAAATACATCCGGCTCACACCGTCGGAGCGGATGGAGTTCCAGCCGGAGGCGACCACGGCGCCGTCGAGAATGGAGAGATTCTCGTCACCGATCAGCAGATCGGGGTCGGCTTTCAGCCGCATCCCGAGCCCCATACAGGTGGGGCAGGCGCCGAAGGGATTGTTGAAAGAAAACATCCGGGGCGTCAGCTCCTCGATGGAGACGCCGCAATCGTCACAGGCGTAGTTCTGGGAAAAGGACAGCTCCCGACCCTCTGCCGTCAGCTCCACCGTCACCAGTCCGCCGGTCAGGGCGGACGCCGTTTCCACGGAATCGGTGAGCCGCTGACCCAGATCATGCCGCACGATGAGCCGGTCTACCACGATCTCCACCGTGTGCTTTTTGTTCTTTTCCAGCGGGATCTCCTCGCTCAAATCGTACAGATGACCGTCCACCCGCGCCCGCACGTAGCCGGAGCGGCGTGCGTCCTCCAACACCTTGGTATGCTCGCCCTTACGACCGCGGATCACCGGCGCCAAAAGCTGGATACGGGTCCCTTCCGGCAGGGAAAGCACCTGATCCACGATCTGATCTACCGTCTGCTGGCGGATCTCCTTGCCGCATTCGGGGCAGTGGGGCACACCGATCCGCGCCCAGAGCAGGCGCAGATAGTCGTAGATCTCCGTCACTGTGCCGACGGTGGAACGGGGATTCTTACTGGTGGTCTTCTGATCGATGGAGATGGCGGGCGAGAGCCCGTCGATATAGTCCACGTCGGGCTTGTCCATCTGCCCCAAAAACATCCGTGCGTAGGAGCTGAGGCTCTCCACGTACCGGCGCTGTCCCTCGGCATAGATGGTGTCAAACGCCAGCGACGATTTGCCCGAGCCGGACAGTCCGGTGAGCACCACCAGCTTGTCCCGCGGGATCGTCACGTCGATATTTTTAAGATTGTTCTCCCGTGCGCCCTTGATGAAAATTTCACTTTGCATGGCTGTTTCCTCGTTTCGCGGTATGCGCCGCCCTGTTTTTACGAATCCTCGTTCCGAAGCTGAATGATCTGATCGCGCAGTACGGCGGCATACTCAAATTCCAGCATACGGCTGGCGCGCTGCATCTCTTTTTCCAGCCGCGCGATGGCGCTTTGCCGCTCCGCGCGGGACAGCTTCTTTTCTGTCAGCTCCTTTGCCTCCTCGGCGGTATGGCTGATCTCCACCATCTCGCGCACGCTCTTGCGGATGGTGCGCGGCACGATCCCGTGGGCTTTGTTGAAAGCGTCCTGCTTCCGGCGGCGGCGCTCCGTTTCGTCTATGGCGGCGCGCATGGAGGGCGTGATCTCGTCGGCATAGAGGATCACCAGACCTTCCGCATTGCGCGCGGCGCGTCCGATGGTCTGGATCAGGCTGGTTTCCGAGCGCAAAAAGCCCTCCTTGTCCGCGTCCAGAATCGCCACCAGAGAGACCTCCGGCAAGTCCAGACCTTCCCGCAGGAGATTGATCCCCACCAGCACGTCAAATTCACCCAGACGCAGATCGCGGATGATCTCCATACGCTCCAGCGCCGCCACGTCGGAGTGCATATAGCGCACCCGAATCCCGTCGGCGCGGAAATGTTCCGTCAGATCCTCCGCCATGCGTTTGGTAAGCGTTGTCACCAGCACCCGTTCGCCGCGACCGGCGCGCAGGCGGATCTCGCCGGTCAGGTCGTCGATCTGCCCGGTGACGCCACGGACCTCCACCCGGGGATCCAGCAGACCGGTGGGGCGGATCACCTGCTCCACGATCTGGTCGGCTTGCGAGCGCTCATATTCTCCCGGTGTGGCGGAGACAAAGATCGCCTGGGAGTACCGCTCCTCAAATTCCTCAAATTTCAAAGGACGGTTATCAAAAGCGCAGGGCAGACGGAACCCGTAGTCCACAAGGCTCTGCTTTCTGGCGTGGTCACCGTTATACATGGCGCGCACCTGGGGCAGTGTTACGTGGCTCTCGTCCACAAACAGCACGAAATCATCCGGAAAGAAATCCAGCAGCGTCATAGGCGGTGAACCTGCCGGACGCTGACCGATGACCCGGGAATAGTTTTCAATGCCGGAGCAGTAGCCCAGCTCCTGCATCATCTCCATATCGTATTCCGTTCGCTGGCGCAGGCGCTGTGCCTCGATGAGCTTATCGTGGCGCCGGAAATACTGAAGCTGCTCGTCCAGCTCCCGACGGATCTCACGGATCGCCGCGTCCATCTTATCACGGGGCGTCACGTAATGGCTGGCGGGATAGATCGCCACATGGTTCAGCGTTTTCAAGGCGGCGCCGGTCAGCGGATGGAACTCGGTGATCCGCTCGATCTCGTCACCGAAAAACTCCACCCGAACGGCGCGATCTTTATAGTATGCCGGATACAGCTCCACCGTATCGCCCCGCACGCGGAACGCGTTGCGCCCGAACGCCGCGTCGTTTCGCTCATACCGGTCCTCTACCAGCCGGTGCAACAGCTCGTCCCGCTCCATGATCTGTCCGGTACGCAGAGAGATCATCATTTTGGCAAAGTCATCCGGCTCGCCCAAACCGTAGATACAGCTCACCGACGACACCACGATCACGTCCCGCCGCTCCAGCAGGGAGCAGGTGGCGCTCAAACGCAGACGGTCGATCTCCTCGTTGGTGGAGGCGTCCTTTTCGATATAGGTGTCTGTGTGGGCGATATACGCCTCCGGCTGATAATAATCGTAATAGGAGACAAAATACTCTACGGCGTTGTGGGGGAAAAATTCCCGAAACTCCTCGCAAAGCTGTGCCGCCAGCGTCTTGTTATGCGCCAGCACCAGCGCCGGACGCTGAAGCCGCTCGATCACCTTTGCCATGGTATACGTCTTGCCGGAGCCGGTCACACCCAGCAGCACCTGTTGGCGCAGGCCGTTTTCCACGCCCTGCGCCAGCTTTTCGATCGCCTGCGGCTGATCGCCGGCAGGCTGATATTCCGAAACAACTTTAAAATCCGGCATAGAGCGCTCCTTTCGCCGGGGAGAGATAACCGCTTTGCAGCATAGAGGTATAATCGTCGTTGGAAACGACGAAATGATCCAGCACCTGTACGCCCATGGGTTGCAGCGTGGTCTGCAGTTGGCGCGTGGCGACAATATCCTCCGGCGACGCCAGCGCTACGCCGCTGGGATGGTTGTGCGCCAGGACGATGATCGTGGCGCCGGAGATCATGATCTGCTGGATCGCCACGCGGGTACTGACCTCCACAATGTTGCTGGAACCGCTGGAGAGCAGGCGGCATTCCTTGACCTGCCCCTTGCTGTCGGCGCAAATAGCGTACAGGCACTCCTCCTGCTTGTCCTTGAGAAGCTCGAAGAAAAAGGCGCCTGCCGCCGACAGGGAACCGAGGATCTTTTTAGGCGGCTCCGGACGGGCAAGACGCTCGTAGACCGACCCGAACAGCGACAGCAGTACCGCCGCGTTATTTCCGATGCCCGGTATCTGTGCCAGAAGCTCCGCCGGCGAGAGCAAAACGCGCCGCAAGGAGCCGAAGGTTTTGATCAGTTGATGCGCCAGCTCATTGGTGTCGCGGCGGGGCAGCGCGTAAAAGAGGATCATCTCCAGCACCTCATGGTCGGCAAAGGCGTCCAGACCTGCCTTTTCATAGAGCTTCCGGCGGCGCTCACGGTGTCCTTCATGTATGCCCATATCCTGCCTCCCGCGTACAGTTCGCCGCGTTCATGCGCTGGAACGCGGACGGTATAAGGTAAGTATATATTTTACCATAGAATCCAGCGCCCCACAAGCGAAATTTTTGTTCCGCGGGACAGGGGAAATCTTCTTTGCGGGGTTGACAGACGCGAGGATTTGTTTTAAAGTAACCGTAGAATCACATATCGTCCGGTAGGTAAGGCTACCGCAAGGGATACGGACTGCTGCCGCGGAGTGGTGGAGA
>Ga0310690_10003897_pt1 | contig 21835 bp, 13 predicted proteins | sample AusTroGonzalo_MG_2_FD_207661 | JGI IMG/M metagenome (GOLD analysis project Ga0310690, IMG submission 207661) | Bovine rumen microbial communities from tropical cattle in Woodstock, Queensland, Australia - Gonzalo_04 (v2) (version 2) | ecosystem: Host-associated > Mammals > Digestive system >... | reverse complement strand
CATCATCAGCCTGCGGGCTGCTGAAAGCGTTGTTTTAATACTGGTTTTGGGACATCCCGTCACCTCCTCCATCTCATCAAGAGAGAGTCCCATCTCATTCCTAAGATGCAGATAATGCCTCTGCGTAGGAGTAAGCTTTGCCAACAGAGACTCCTTAACAGCATTCACATCGGCCTCATCAGTCAAATCCGATGCCGAAGGACCTCCCGCCAAATCAACCCCGTCAATAGGCTGCATCACCGCCCTGCTACCACGCAGATGAGCAAGACAAACCTTCTTGGTTATCGTAACAGCCAAAGCCTCCGGATTCAGTATCTCATAACCGTTCTCCGTCTGACTCCAAAGCAAGAGCAGCGACTCCTGAACAATGTCCTCCGGAGCATCCCTCAAACCTGAATCCTTCACAAACCGACCGGCCAAAGCCACCAGCCTGCTGCGAATAAGGATAGTCAACTGTTCAAATTCCTGTCGTGTCATAATCGCGTCTCTACCCCATAGTTGCAGAAAACTCCCAAAAGTAAATCGAAAACCCGAAAAAAATCCCCAAACGAGCAAAGGTTTTCTTTTACGCGGAGCCGGACTACACCCCTGTGGGACCATCAGTGCAGCGACGTTAAGCGTAGCCCCCTGGAGGATCCCGTTAAGAACGGCGCTTCGTTCAACGACTGTTAGACCCCGTAGGGGGCTAAAAAGGAGGCGATCGCCGTTTAGGGTCCGGAAGGGAGGCGGAGTAGTCGCGGAACGTTGCGTCCCACAGGGGTGTAGTCCGGCGTAGTGTAAAAGAAAACCGCTTCCCAATAACGAGAAGCGGCTTTAAAAAATATCACGCAGGTACGTTCGTATTATTTAATATCAACTTTAAGCTGAAGTTCATCAAGCTGAGACTGGTCGAGCGGACCGGGAGCGTCGAGCATGACGTCGCGACCGGAGTTGTTCTTGGGGAATGCAATGCAGTCGCGGATGCTGTCCAGACCGGCAAAGATGCTGACAAAGCGATCCAGGCCGAATGCCAGACCACCGTGAGGAGGGGCACCGAACTTGAAGGCGTTCATCAGGAAGCCGAACTTGGCCTGAGCCTGCTCGGGAGTAAAGCCCAGAATCTTGAATATGGTAGCCTGTGTCTTGCTGTCGTGGATACGGATAGAGCCGCCACCAACCTCGATACCGTTGATAACCATGTCGTAAGCGTTAGCGCGTACAGCAGCCGGATCAGTATCAAGCAGAGGAATATCCTCAGGCTTGGGTGATGTGAACGGATGGTGCATAGCCATGAGGCGGTTCTCCTCGTCGGACCACTCGTACATGGGGAAGTCAATCACCCAGAGGCACTTGAACTTGCTCTTGTCACGCAGGCCAAGCTCATCGGCCACCTTAAGACGCAGTTCTGAGAGCTGCTTGCGTGTCTTCATGGCGTCATCACCGCTAAGTATAAGAATAAGGTCACCAGCCTCAGCGTTCATGGCAGCCTTAAGCTGCTGAAGAACCTCCTGAGAGTAGAACTTATCGACCGATGACTTAACGCTGCCGTCAGCCTCAACGCGGGCATAAACCATACCCTTGGCACCAATCTGAGGACGCTTTACATACTCTGTAAGAGCGTCAATCTGCTTGCGGGTGTAAGTTGCGGCACCCTTTGCGCAGATACCACCTATGTAAGCGGCACTGTCAAACACACCAAAACCATAACCCTTGAGAACATCCATCAGTTCTACAAAGTGCATGTCAAAGCGCAGGTCCGGTTTGTCACTGCCGTAGTATTTCATTGCATCCTGCCAAGTCATACGCTGGAAAGGCTCCTTGAAGTCGATGCCAAGGATGCTCTTGAACAGATGCTTGGCCATAGCCTCAAAAATCTGCAGGATATCCTCCTGCTCCACGAATGACATCTCGCAGTCAATCTGTGTGAATTCAGGCTGACGGTCGGCACGAAGATCCTCATCACGGAAACACTTGGCTATCTGGAAGTATCGGTCAAAACCTGATACCATAAGCAGCTGCTTGAGAATCTGGGGACTCTGAGGCAGAGCGTAGAACTGACCGGGGTTCATACGTGAAGGAACAACAAAGTCACGTGCACCCTCAGGAGTTGAATTGATAAGGATTGGAGTCTCAACCTCCATGAAGTTCAGGTCATCCAGGAACTTACGTATCTCCATAACCATCTTGTGGCGCAGTTCCAGGTTCTTGCGGACACACTGGCGGCGAAGATCAAGATAGCGGTATTTCATACGCAGGTCATCACCGCCGTCGGTATCGTCCTCAATGGTGAAGGGAGGCGTATCGGCCGCATTGATAACGTTCAGATTATTAACCAGAATCTCTATGTCACCTGTAGGAATCTTGGAGTTCTTGCTTGAACGCTCGCTTACCTTACCGGTAATCTGGATAACGTACTCACGACCCAGACGGCTGGCCTGCTCGCAAAGGGCGGCATCGGTAGCATCGTCAAATACAAGCTGGGTAATACCGTAGCGGTCACGAAGGTCAACAAAGACCATACCACCCATTTTTCGTACTCTCTGCACCCATCCGGCCAGTGTCACGGTCGTGCCTGCATCGGTCAGACGGAGTTCTCCACAAGTTTTGCTTCTAAACATATAGTCAGTTTCCTAAAAAGACCTGCAAATTTACCCCTTTTGTTTGATACTTGCATAATATTCGTGACTGATTTGTTCTTTGCGCCAAACTCTGGACGACATTTGTAAAAAATGCTTAACTTCGCACGGATTAAACCATATTACAATAGGTAACCCATTCCAAAAAGTATGAAAAAGACTATTATCCGTTTATCAATGGTACTGGCTACAGTACTTGTATTATTTGCATCTTGCGGTAAGGACGAAGAGTATGATGAGGACCTTCTTATCGGTTCATGGAGTGCCACAAACAAGTGCAGTTACGTTTTCTTTGAAGACTACACCGGTTTGTACACAAACAAGGACGGCAGACAAAGAGATTTTACCTGGAGACTTGACGGTGATGAACTTGAACTGGAGTTGCAAGGTTATAAAGACGGATCTTCAACCATTATCACATTCACGGTCTACATTGTAGAGGATCTTACAGAAACCAGAATGGAGGCTTACGATAAGCAAGACGCCTCCAAGACTGTTATCGTATTTACCAAGAAATAATGAAACCTATAATCAAAAAGACTCTTAAGATCTCAGGAATAACCCTGGGGTCTATCGTGGGTCTTCTGCTCATATTAGTCCTGTTGGTATGCTGGATGGTTTTCTCATCGTCCAGTCTTACCAATATTGCGGAGAAAGCCATAGACAAGTACTCCCCTGCTCGCGCCAAGATTGATGACGTGGACCTGACGCTTGTGGGTTCCTATCCGTTCCTTGGATTCCGTCTGAACGGCCTGGTTGTGTACGACGATATGGAGACTTCGCCGTATGATACGCTGGCCGCAGTCGATGAATTCACGGTAACCGTTGATTTCAAGACCCTCTACAAGGAGAGAAAGATCATTCTTACCAACCTCTTCATAGACGGAGTGAGTGCCAACCTCTATACGGCAGCCGACGGAAGTTCCAATCTGGACGTGTTCGGAACCGGAGAGCCTGAGCCCGAGCCCGAGCCTGAAAAGGAATCAGGCGACCTTGACATTTACGCCGATCTCCAGAAGATTAAGATTGATGGCATAAACGCTTCATATACAGATCTTTCATCCGGTACTCTTGCAGCTGTAAAGGGATTAGGAGTGGAGCTCAAGGGACTGCTCAACTATGACAGTCTGGAGGCCAAGACATCCGTCAAGATAGCCTCAATAAACGCTTCAATCAACAATGACTCGACAGACCTGTCATCAGGTATCAATGATTTAAGGATCAACGGTAACCTGACCAAGTTCGGTGATGACGTCAATGCAGACCTCACCCTGAACATCAAGGAGACCAAGGCCGCCATGGGTGATATAAACGCTCAGATTGACGGCATAAAGTTCATTCTGGACAAGTTCAGCTGCTCATTGGGCAGCGAGGGCATGGGAGATATCACTGCCGGCCTCAATGTCAATATATCCGATGTCAAAGCAGCACTTCCGGGCATATCGGCCTCAACAGGTGCTATCTCAATGAAGACACCCAAGGCTATATTCACCGGTGACAGCGCTCATGTACAGGACTTTACGTTCAGTACCAGTGCCATTGCAGTTGAGATGCAGGATACCTCAGGTGTCATTACCAAGGCTGATATTAATAAGGTTCTTGTAGGACTCAACTCAGGACTCAAGCTCGATATGAGCAATGTGGCTGCCGCCGTGGCACTCGCAGTCGAGGGCCTTACATTTGATATGGGAGGCGAGACACCCATCAACGTTCAGTCTGATGAGATAAAGCTTGACCTGAACGCCGGACTCAAGACCGATGACCTGACTGCCGACACCAAGCTTACCATACCTTCAATTGAGGTTGTGATGGGCGGCGAGACATATGTCCCGGGCTGGTCAATGGGCCTTACCCTACCCCTTGAGGCCAAGACTGACCTGACACGCTTTGCTGTACTAAACGGCGCCAACGTTGATATAAACGGACAGCGCATAGGATTCAGCGGAAACGGAACCATGAGCGGAACAAACAACATCGCCGGCCGAGTACGCATCAACACAATGGAGGACCTTGACATTGACCGTCTTGTATCCATGATTCCGGAGTCATTCCAGAGCTTGCTTGACGGAATTGACGTTCACGGCACCGTAGGTCTTGACATTAACGTCAAGGGCGGCATGAACGATAATGGTCCTGTCCTGAATACAGCTACGGCCGATATCAAACTCAAGCAGCTTGATGCATCGGTCAATGACTCGCTTAAGGCTGCATCGGGCAAGCTGACACTCCATGCCAACTACCCCAGCACCATTGCTGTTGACAAGAATCGCCAGACTGCCGACGTCGCTCTCCAGGCTACAGACCTTCAGGTTTCCATGATAGATTCCACTACTATTAACGCTTCAATTGAAGGCTTTGGCCTTAACGCATCGGTAGCAGGTCTTATGGAGGCTGTGGACAAGATGAACGTCCTGGTAGACATAAACGCGCGTAAGATTGAGGGCGATATGGACACCATATTCGGAACTCTTACCAACACGGCTGTGACACTTAACATGGCACCTGCCGACGGCACCATAGCCATGAAGGCCAATGTGGCATTCGACGGTCTTACTGCCGGAATGGGTAGCATGCTCTCTGCAAAGTTGGGCAGCACATCCCTGCAGGCTATGGCGCAGTATGACTCTACCAAGGTTGAGATCCTGAACCAGTGGAATCCTCAGGTCAGGATGAAACTCAATGATGGTCAGGTGGATATGATGGCTGATCCCATCAGCCTCAAGACACTGGACTTTGACTTCTCACTTGGCAGGTTCAATATCAATGAATGCCGTGCTGAGATTGACGATTCTGATCTCCAGTTGTGGGGCGATATATATAATATAGGTGAGTTCCTGGACAACAAGGGCCTGCTTACAGGCGAGCTCTATGTGGAGTCAGACCATGTGAACGTAAACAAGCTCATGGCCCTGACAGGTTCTACGGAGGCCGATACCCTGGCAATCGAACAGGCTGCCCAGGAGATTGAGGCCGGTCAGGATACCATCACAGCCTCACCTATCATGATACCCAAGGGAATTGATCTGACCCTCTACACCAACCTCTCGAATGTAGAGTTTAACAACCATGCATTCAACAATGTAGGTGGTGATGTGTCTATCAAGGATGGCGTGATCATTCTCCAGGAGCTTGGTTTCTCATCCAAGGCCGCCGAGATGCAGCTCACTGCCATCTACCGCACACCTAACGTAGAGGACCGTTTCATGGAGCTTGATTTCCATCTGCTTGATATAGAGATTGATGAACTCATTGACCTTGTACCTGCAGTTGATTCAATCGTTCCTATGTTGAAGTCTCTTTCAGGAAAGGCTCAGTTCCATCTGTCGGCCCAGACATATCTGGAGCCTGACTATGTCACCCACGGACCGTTGTATCCGCAGATGTCTTCACTCATAGGTAATGCCGTGATTGAGGGAGCCAATCTTGTGGTTCTTGACAATGAGGTGTTCAACAGCATCAAGCGTAAGCTCCTGATGAGTAAGGATGCCAGTCCTGTTATAGACAGTCTGGATGTGGAGTTGCAGGTATCGGATGAAAAGGTTGATCTCTATCCTACCCGTATCAAAATGGACCGTTACGAGGCTATCATAAGCGGCCGTCACAATATCGATGCGGGATTGAGCTGCAACTACAATATTTCTGTAACGCAGACACCTCTACCTATCCGTCTTGGTGTAACATTAAGCGGCCCGCTTGAGGATATTGCCAACTTCCCCATCCGCCATATCAAGGTGGGTAAGGCCAAGTACAGCAAGCTTTACCGTCCTGAAAAGTCCGGTGCTGTGGAGGAGGCAATTCTGCGCCGTAAGAATACAATTCTCAACGCCGCCCGCTCCAACGTGCGTCCCCGCTCATCGGCCAAACACGTGGCTCCACCCAAGGATGAGCAATAAAAAAAAGGCCTCGATTGAGGCCTTTTTTTATTCTATATGATTATTACGCATTCAGTCCCACAAGAGCCTGAGAGATATTGATCATAAAGTCACCCATGGTCTCCATCTCCTGAATAAGGTCAAAGTAGTAAACACCTGCGGTATAGTCATATGACTTGTTCTCCATCTTCTTGAGGTGCTCCTCACGCAGACGGTCACGCAGATTGTTAATGGCATCCTCAGCCTGATATGCGTTGGTGATATCGGTCAAATGAGGATCTGACATATTGGCGTTCATAACATCGTAGGCATTCTGCATGACATCCAGCATCTCTGTTATACGCTCCATCATGTTCTTGTCAAACACCTTCTCATGGTCGCGTTTACGCTGCAGCAGACGTGAAATGGCCTCACCTGAATCACCCAGAGACTCAAGCTCACCTATAATCTTGAAATAGGCCTTGACCTGGATACGTGCCTGCTCTGATATGTCATTCTGGCTCACCTGGTTGAGGTAAGTGGCAATCTCAAACTCTATACGGTCTGTAATCTCCTCATACTTGACCAGTTTCTGGCGCAGTTCCTCAAAACCGTCAGATTCTGACTCCTGAATAGCCTGCCGTACATATCCGAATCCCTTTGTGCAGATCTCTGCATAGTGGTTGATCTCCTTGCGTGCCTCAGTAACGGAGAGCTCGGCCAGATTTGCGTTACCCTTGCCGATATAAACAAGGTGGAACTTCTCTTTCTGATCCTCCTCCTTGCTGGGAACCATCTTCATAACCAGTTTCTCAAGCTGCGGTATGAACCATACAAGGATGAGTGTGGTGATGATATTGAACAGGGAGTGAACTATAGCCACACTGTACGGCAGGCTGCTGGCCAGGGTTGTCTGAGCCTTAAGGGCTTCACCCTCCAATCCGCTCAGTGACAGTATGGTAAAGTCCGATGTAAGAGGATTGGGGAATCCCAGAGCCTCTACGATATGGGCATTGAGCAGCATATAAGGCCTGAACAGCAGTATAACCAGCAATGAACCGAACAGGTTGAACACCAGGTGTGCCCGTGCTGTGCGCTTGGAACTGATATTGGTTGATGTTGCGGCCAGGTTTGAAGTGATTGTTGTACCGATGTTCTCACCCAGGATGAATGCAACTGCATTGGGGAATGTGATTACGCCGCATGCCAGCAGCAACATGGTGATACTTGTGGCGGCAGCCGATGACTGCAGGCAGAATGTCATCACTGCACCTATTATGATGAACAGTATGGTGCTGAACTTCATGTCTGTTATGGGAGCCAGGAAGTTCCTTACGCCCTCACTTGACAGCAGCGGATAAGATGTATCCTTAAGCATGCTCAGTCCCAGGAACAGGAATGCGAATCCTATCAGGAAAGAACCAAAGTCCTTGAGCTTCTGTTTCTTGGAGAATGATGAGAATACAAATCCCACAAAGATGAGCGGGATTGCAACGGCACCCAGACTGAATGACCCGTCCATGCTGACAGCAAAGAGCCATGCCGTAACCGTGGTACCGATGTTTGCACCCATGATCACGCCTATTGCGCTGCGCAGGGTCATCAGACCTGCGTTCACAAAGCTCACAAGCATGAGCGTGGTTGCCGTTGAAGACTGTACAAGTACGGTTACGATGAATCCGGTAAACAGGCATTTACCTGTGTTGGATGTCATTTTCTCGATAAATGAACGGAGACCGTTACCTGCAAATTTCTGAAGTGAGCTGCTCATAAGGCTCATGCCCCAAAGGAAAAGGGCAAGACAGCCGAGCATAGTAAGAATCTGATAGAATAGTGAATTCACCTTTGTGTTCTGTCAATTGTCGCACAAAGGTAACATTTTTTTAATGCAATCTTAATGAAATTGTAACAATTAAAAAGCCTCAATCACGAGTCCGTCGTATGCAAATTGCACGTGTTCCGGGAACTTGGCGTTCATAATGGCGTGCATTCCTGCACGGTGGCTCATATGGATGAGATACGCCTCTTTAGCCCCCACCCGTTCAGCAAACAAAACCGCCTGGCGCACATTCTGGTGAGTAGGATGCTCCTTGGTGTGCAACGCATTGACAACCAGAGTCTCAGTACCCTCAATAAGCCCAAAATTCTCATCGTCAATACTCTTCATGTCCGTGATATAAGTAAGGTTCCCTATCCTGAAACCCACAATAGGCAGATTGCCGTGCATGACACGTATGGGAAGGATCTCCAGATCTCCAACCTTGAACTTCTTGCCCGGTTGAATCTCACGCAGCTCCATATGAGGCACACGAGGGCTTACAACCTTGCTGAAACAGTACGGCATACTCTGCACGATATGGCTTATCACATTGCTCTCCGCATATATGGGAATGGTGTTTGTGGTGCAGTACGGACGCAGGTCATCAAGGCCTCCTATATGGTCATAATGCTCATGCGTAACAATCACTGCATCAAGCTGTTCAATGTCAGCTCTTAAAGCCTGCTGGCGGAAATCCGGACCGCAGTCAATTATAATTTTTGTAGTGTCTGACTCTATCAGGGCCGATGTGCGCAGACGTTTGTCATGCGGGTCAGTAGACATGCATGTCTGGCAGTGGCAGCGCATCTCTGGTACGCCAATCGAAGTTCCGGTTCCAAGGAAAGTCAGTTTCATATATAGTTCACTTCGGTCGAGAGGGTTATTCCGAATTTCTGTTTTACATCCTCAATAATGGTGTCGGCCAGGCGCTTTACATCGGCCCCGGTGGCACCGCCCTTGTTCACCAGTACCAGCGCCTGCTTGTCATAAACGGCTGCGGGGCCCAGTGAGCGGCCTTTCCAGCCCGATTTCTCAATCAGCCAACCAGCGGGAACCTTTACGCCGCCCGGTGCGGGATATGAGGGAACATCGGGATAGTAACTCCTTATTATATTGAACTCCTGCTCAGATATTACAGGGTTCATAAAGAAGCTGCCGGCATTGCCAAGAACCTTGGGATCAGGCAGCTTGCTCTCGCGTATGGATATCACGGCCTGCCTTATGTTGGCCAGTGTGGGACCGCCCAGGCGCTCCACCTCCTGCTCCAGCGCACCGTAACCCAACCTGGGCTGCGGAACCTTGGAGAGCGTATATATCACGTATGCAACGGCGTACTGACCCTTAAGTTCATTCTTGAAAATGCTCTGGCGATATGCATAGTTGCACTCCTTATTGCTGAAATCGCGCTCGCTTCCGTCGGCCAGGCAAATGGTCTGGACGGTGTCTATAACGTCCTTTGCCTCAACTCCGTAGGCGCCTATGTTCTGGACTGCGCTGGCTCCCACCTCACCGGGAATGGCCGAGAGGTTCTCCACGCCCCAGAATCCGTTAATGGAGCACCAAGCCACAAAATCATCCCAAACCACACCTGCGCCCACCTTGACGTGGATATCCTTATCGGTGCTGGCAATTATCTCAATTGATGAAATCGTTGAGTGCAGGACGGTGCCTTTAAAGTCGCCCATGAACAGCAGGTTGCTGCCGCCGCCTATCATCAGAATGGGCTTACTGATATCGAGTAATGCGTTTTTGAGCTCATCGGTCGATGCCCAGTCAATCAGGCTGTCAGCCCTGACATCCATACCGAATGTGTTCCTGTCCGCAAGTGAACAATTGTCTCTTACTGTCATGCTGCAAAAATACTCATTCTAGTTGGTGTTCCACTCATTTTTTGCTAATTTTGCACTCCGAAAAACAGTAACCGCGATGTTAGAGAAGATTGAACAGTTAATCGCCGAGATAAACGGACTCAAGGTACAGTCAGCTGAGCAGCTGGAGGCCCTGAGACTCAAGTATTTAAGCAAGAAAGGCGCCATCAATGACCTTATGGCCGATTTCCGCAACGTTCCCAACGACCAGAAGCGTGAGATCGGACAGAAGCTCAACGAGCTCAAGAATCTTGCTCAGGATAAGATCAACAGCCTCAAGGAGGCCTTCGAGGCCAAGAAAGCCGTTGACGAGAAGCCTGACCTGACCCGTACCGCCTATCCTGTTGAACTTGGAACCCGCCACCCGCTGAACATTGTCAAGAACGAGATTATTGAGATATTCTCACGTCTTGGATTCGTTCTGGCCGATGGTCCCGAGGTTGAGGATGACTGGCATGTATTCTCATCAATGAACTTTGCCGAAGATCACCCCGCACGTGATATGCAGGACACCTTTTTTGTAGAGGCACATCCCGATATCATCCTGCGCACACATACATCATCCGTCCAGAGCCGCGTAATGGAGGTTACAGAGCCCCCTATCCGCATCATCTGCCCGGGTCGCGTATACCGTAACGAGGCAATCAGCTACCGTGCACACTGCTTCTTCCATCAGGTTGAGGCCCTGTACGTTGACAAGCATGTAAGTTTTGCAGACCTTAAGCAGGTACTGCTCTATTTTGCACAGCAGATGTTCGGTCCGGACACCAAGATCCGTCTGCGTCCCAGCTACTTCCCCTTCACAGAGCCATCGGCCGAGATGGACATAAGCTGCAACATCTGCGGCGGTAAGGGCTGCCCCTTCTGCAAGGGTACCGGTTGGGTTGAGATTCTGGGTTGCGGTATGGTTGACCCCAACGTACTGGAGCTCAACGGCATAAACAGCAAGGAATACTCAGGTTTTGCTCTTGGAATGGGTATTGAGCGCATAACCAACCTTAAATATCAGGTTAAGGACCTGCGCATGTTCTCTGAGAACGATATCCGTTTCCTCAAGGAGTTTGAGTCAGCAAACTGATAACCACAGTCCCTTATGAAAAAGAGGGAACTATACGATAAATGCAGCGAGAGACTATCTCAGGCGTATCCTGAGGCAGCAACCGAGCTGCATTTTTCATCTCCATATGAACTGCTGGTGGCCGTCATGCTGTCCGCCCAGTGCACTGACAAGCGTGTCAATATGGTCACCCCCGCCCTTTTCAAGGCATTCCCCACGGTTCAGGACATGGCCGATGCCACACCTGAGCAGATATTCCCTTACGTAAAAAGCGTATCATACCCCAACGCCAAGGCCGCTCACCTTGCAGAGATGGCCCGCATGGTTTGTGAAAGGTTTGACGGCAGGATTCCGCAGGATATGGACAGCATGACCTCACTCCCCGGCGTAGGCCGCAAGACCGCCAACGTCATGACCGCTGTCGCATTCGGTGGCCAGGCAATGCCGGTTGACACGCATGTATTCCGTCTCAGTCACCGCATAGGTCTTGTCCCCAAACGTTGCACCACACCTCTGAGCGTTGAGAAGGAACTCGTCAGGTATTTCCCTGAAAATCAGCTGTCACGCGCCCATCACTGGCTCATACTGCACGGGCGTTATGTCTGCACCGCCCGCGCCCCCAAGTGCGGAAAATGCTGTTTGAGTGACATTTGCCCCAGCTGTAACAGATAATATCGTTATTATTGTGTAATTTTGCGGTCTCTAACCGCAAGGCAATGGATAATAAAGACATTTTTGAAAGCATCAGGGACGTAAAAAAGTCTCTGCAGAAAGCCGATAAGTACATCCCCAAGGTTGAGGAACGCTCAATTGACCGCGCCGAGATAAAGGAGGCAGTCAAGCTGTTCCGCCATGTGGTGTTCGGCAATTTTTTTGGAGCGCTTGACCTCTCCACGTCTTTAAGCCGGCTCTATACGATCCTTTCACATCAGATTGATTATTTAGGCCGAATTTTCCATGAGTCAATGCCTTGTTGTGCCGAGGAGATTTCACAGCAGTTCATAGAGAGCATACCGGAGCTGCGCCGCTTGCTTGGTACCGATGTCAAGGCAATCTTTGACGGAGATCCCGCTGCGGTAAGCCATGAGGAGGTAATCCTGTGCTATCCGTCACTGGTAGCCATGTATCATTACCGTATGGCACACCGTCTGCTTGAACTCGGCGTGCCTATCCTGCCCCGCGTAATCACAGAGCTTGCCCATTCACTTACCGGTATCGACATCCATCCGGGTGCCAAGATCGGCGAGTATTTCAGCATAGATCACGGCACAGGCGTGGTTATCGGCGAGACTGCAATCATAGGCAATCATGTTCAACTCTATCAGGGAGTTACGCTTGGCGCCAAGAGCTTCAAGTTTGATGAGAACGGCAATCCCATCAACGTTCCGCGCCATCCTATCATTGAGGACAATGTGGTCATCTACTCCAATACCTCAGTGCTGGGTCGCATTACCATCGGACATGACACCATAATAGGTGGTAACGTATGGCTTACGCAGGACCTGCCTCCCTACTCCAAGTTCTTTCAGAATAGAGAGAAATAAATGGACAAAGTGACAGATTTTGACTAACTTTGCGAACCAAAATAAAATTGCAACAATTAACATACAAACACTATGACAATTGACAAATTCAACTTCGCCGGAAAGAAAACTTTCGTACGCGTAGACTTCAACGTTCCTGTTGATGAGAACTTCAACATTACAGACGATACCCGTATCGTAGCTGCAATGCCTACCCTCAAGAAGATCATCGCCGATGGCGGTCGTCTTATCATCGCTTCACACATGGGTCGTCCCAAGAAGAACCCGGATCCCAAGTACTCACTCAAGTACATCCTCAAGCATGTATCAGAGTGCCTTGGTGTTGACGTAAAGTTCGCTGAGGACTGCGCTAAGGCTCAGGAGCAGGTTGCCGCTCTTAAGGACGGTGAGGCTCTGCTGCTTGAGAACGTTCGTTTCTATGCTGAGGAAGAGGGCAAGCCCCGTGGCATTGAGAAGGAGGATCCCGCATACGATGCTGCCAAGAAGGAGCTCAAGGCTGCCCAGAAGGAATTTGCCAAGACTCTGGCTTCATATGCCGATGTTTATGTAAACGATGCATTCGGTACCGCTCACCGCAAGCACGCTACCACAGCTGTTATGGCTGACTTCTTTGATGCTGACCACAAGATGTTCGGCTACCTGATGGAGAAGGAGGTTGTAGCTGTTGAGAAGGTTCTGAACAACTCAGTTAAGCCTGTAACCGCTATCATCGGTGGTTCAAAGGTATCTTCAAAGATCACCATCATCGAGAACCTGCTGCAGAAGGTTGACAACCTGGTTATCATCGGCGGTATGGCTTACACATTCGTTTTGGCTAAGGGCGGTAAGGTTGGTAACTCACTCTGCGAGCCCGATCAGGTTGACGTTGCTCTGGCTGTTCTCAAGAAGGCCGAGGAGCTGGGCGTTAAGATCGTCCTCCCCGTTGACTGCCTTGCAGCCGATGCATTTGACAACAACGCCAACACACAGGTTGTTGACAACAACAACGTACCCGATGGTTGGGAAGGTATGGATATAGGTCCCAAGTCAGCTCAGCAAATGGCCGGTGTGATTGAGTCTTCAAAGACCATCCTCTGGAACGGTCCTGCCGGTGTATTCGAGTTCAGCAACTTCCAGACCGGTACAAAGGCTATCGCTACCGCTGTTGCCAACGCTACTTCTAAGAACGGTGCATTCTCACTCGTTGGTGGCGGTGACTCTGTAAGCGCTGTCAAGCAGTTCGGTTTTGCCGATAAGGTATCTTACGTATCAACCGGTGGTGGTGCTCTTCTGGAGGCTATCGAGGGTAAGATTCTTCCCGGTATCGCTGCTATCAAGGGCTAAATCCCAAATATTTTACGTATATTTGAAACCGCTGGAACAATCCGGCGGTTTCTTTTTTTATGACAGTTGATGAGGATCTTAAGCGTCGTGCGGCACAGATTAAGGATCTGCTGCTGAATTCACGTCTCAAGGAGGCTCTGGAGCAGATTCAGATGCAGATGTCGGGCGTGTCGGACTGGTCGGTCACGTCCTGGTTTGAGGATATTGACCGCTCCTATCATTACATGCTCCAGTATTTCGGCCAGGGATCCCCCGATGAGCACCGCACCGATCTTTACCGTCAGCTCGTACAACGTGCCCTACTCCTCAATGACGAGGTTCTGCAGGCACGTATGATACAGGAGTCAATGCTCCTCTATTACCAGCATTTGCGTTCACGTCTCTCCAGAACCGAGAACATAGAAGGCATACGCTTAACACTCGAGTCTTTTGTCGACACCAAGGACAGCGTAGCTCATGAGCGCATGCTGGGGCTGCTATTTGACCTTATATGGACCAACGGCCGATGGAGCGCGCAGGATCTCTCATCATTACTGGAACTTATTGAATCACCGTTAGTTATTGAGGATGATTCCGCCCTTGCAGTAAGTGCCGTGACCCTCTCCCTTCTGGAGCGTTTTGACCCGCTCAAGTGCACATTCCTCTGCAAGGCTGCCGCCAGTCTGAGCAATATCGTTTCAATGCGTGCCCTGACCGGTCTGGCCGTCACCCTTACCGGATATAATGACATACTTCCCTATTTCCCGGATGTAACGGCTCAGATATCCCTGTTGTCCGATGAACCCGGCATCAGTGAGCGCATGCTCAAGGTTCAGCTGGCGCTACTTATGTGCCGTGAAACCAAGGAGATAGACCGCCGTATGCGTGAAGAGATCATCCCCACTATGCTGCGTAACCCCAAGCTGGGTGACCTGATGCGTGAGGAACTGGAGCGTGACGGTGCCAGCCCTGACTGGATGGAATGGATAGAGAGATCGGACGTAAAGGATAAACTGCTGCAGATGAGTGAATTGCAGATGGAGGGGGCCGATGTCTACATGGGCACCTTCTCACATCTTAAGAACTATCCTTTCTTCCACGAGATACACAATTGGTTCCGCCCGTTCAGCATGGAACAGCCGGATGTGGCTCGCAGTCTAGGGGATATGTTTGAGCGTTCAGCCATAGGAAAGTCTATAATATCCAACGGAACATTCTGCAACTCAGATAAATACTCCTTTGCACTCACCTTCTCACAGATACCTCAGGAGCAGCGTGAGATGATTCTGGGGCAACTTAGCGAACAGGTTCAGGATGAAATCCAGGACATAAAGGGCAGCGATGTCCCGGCTATGACCCAGGAGATATTTGCGGCCCGCCAGTATGCACAGGACCTGTACCGCTTCTTTAACCTGTTCTCCCGCAGACACGAGTTCAGGAATCCTTTTGATAATAATCTTAATCTCCTGACAGATAATATATTATCAGTTCTTGTTAAAGCAGATGAATCTGTCAGCAAGATAGCCGTATGGCTGCTTGGCAAGGAGTATTATGAGGAGGCTGCCCAGGCATACAGGATCATGGAGACAAATGCCAATCCCTACTCGACCGATTACCGTTTCTACCAGCAGATGGGATATGCACAACAGCACATCCATAAGTATGAAGAGGCTTTGGAATCCTATCGTCGCGCCGACATACTCCAATCTGACAACGGATGGACACTCCGTCATATGGCACAGTGTCTGCGTCAGGTTTCAAAGCCTTCCGATGCCATGGAACTGCTGCTGCAGGCTGAAAAACGTGACCCTGAGAATCTGTCGCTTCAGATCCAGATAGGTGACTGTCTGGTTGACGTTAAAAGGTATGATGAGGCCCTGACACGGTTCTTCAAGGTAGATTACATAAAGCCTGACTACCCAAAGGCATGGCGTGCCATAGCCTGGTGCGCATTCCTGGCCGGACGTATAGACCGTGCCAAGGAGTATTACGGCAAACTCCTGACTTCAAAGCCATCGGGCAATGACTGTCTCAATGCGGGTCATACATGGCTCGTGGACGGAGATATACAGCGTGCCGTATCGCTTTACCGCCAGAGCCGTGACAAATTGGGAGCCGAGTCATTTGAATCGGAATTTGAGAAAGACCGCCCCATCCTTATTGAGAAAGGAATCAGGGAGACTGATTTCCCGCTCCTTCTTGACCTGATCTGACTAATCACTAAATCATTAATAATATGAAGAAATCAATCCTGTTTACCGCGTTAAGCGCCCTTGTGCTTGTATCGTGCAAGCCCAAGTCTGACCAGACCAACCTTTATTGGTGTTATTACGAGCCTATAGAAAAGAAAGTGGAATCAGTCATCAGCAAAATGACGCTCGATGAGAAGATCGGCCAGATGCTTCAGCTTAACCTGCCTCTGGTAGGACATACTGACCGCAACGGCAAGTTTGTTGTTGATGATGACAAACTTGAGGAGATCATAGGCAAATACAAGGTCGGATCTCTGCTCAATACCCCTCAGACCGTACCTCCCACACCTGAGGAATGGGCTGTTATAGTAAAGAAGATACAGGACAAGTCCATGGAGGTGCTGGGTATCCCCTGCCTCATAGGTCTTGACCAGAACCACGGTACCACATACACCAGCGGCGGTACACTGTTCCCGCAGAACATCAATATGGCCGCCACGTTCAACCGTAGTGCCACACGCAAGGCTGCTGAGATAACCGCCTATGAGACACGTGCCAGCAACGTACCCTGGACATTCTGCCCCACTCTTGACCTTAGCCGCAACCAGCTATGGTCACGCTGCTGGGAGAACTTTGGTGAGGATGCATATCTGAATGCCGCCATGGGCTTTTCGGCTGTGGAAGGATTCCAGGGTGCCCCCAACGGTATCGACAAATACCATATCTCAGTATCTCTCAAGCATTACATGGGTTACGGTGTTCCCGTATCGGGCAAGGACCGTACTCCCGCCATCATCAACCCCATGGAACTGCGTGAAAAGTTCTTCCAGCCCTATCTGGCCGGTATCACTGCAGGTGCCCTTAACGTGATGGTCAACTCAGGAATGGTGAACGGTGTCATGACTCATGCCAACCATGAGCTGCTCACCGTATGGCTCAAGGAGCAGACCGGTTGGGATGGTATGATAATCACTGACTGGGCCGATATAGACAACCTCTACAACCGTGACAAGGTTGCCAAGGACAAGAAAGACGCCATACGTCAGGCCATCAATGCCGGTATCGACATGTCAATGGACCCCTATAGCCTGCAGTTCTGCGACCTGCTCAAGGAACTTGTTGAGGAGGGAGCCGTTCCCATGAGCCGTATCGATGACGCCGTACGCCGTATCCTCAGAATGAAAGTCCGTCTGGGACTCTTTGAGCAGCCCTTCATGAATCTTGAGGATTATCCTGATTTTGGAAGTGCCAAGCATGCCGAGGTTGCACTGCACGCAGCCGAGGAGAGCATGGTACTGCTCAAGAATGACGGAATCCTGCCTATTAAGAAAGGTACCAAAATCCTTGTTACCGGACCTAACGCCAATAGCATGCGCTGCCTGGACGGTGGCTGGAGCTACTCATGGCAGGGTGACATAGCCGATATGTGCGCATCCCAGTACAACACCATCTATGAGGCCATGGTCAACAAGTTCGGTGCACAGAACGTGATTCTGGAGCAGGGTGTCAAGTATACCCGTGGCGCTACATTCGAGGCCGAGGCCAAGCCTGAGATTGAGAAGGCCGTAGCCGCTGCCCGTAAGGCAGACATCATCGTAGCCTGCATCGGCGAGAACTCATACTGCGAGACTCCCGGTAACATCACGGACCTCACACTCTCACAGAACCAGCGTGACCTTGTAAAGGCCCTGGCCAAGACCGGAAAGCCTATCGTTCTGATCCTCAATGAAGGACGTCCCCGTATCATCGCTGACATCGAGCCTCTGGCAAGTGCCATTACAGACATCATGCTTCCGGGTAACTACGGAGGTGACGCTCTGGCTAATCTGCTGGCCGGTGACGCCAATTTCAGCGGTCGTCTGCCGTTCACCTACCCCAAGGAGGTTCACTCACTCATCACCTATGATTACAAGCCCTGCCAGGAGGTTGACAAGATGGCCGGTGCATATGACTATGATGCCGTGGTATCAGTACAGTGGCCGTTCGGTCAGGGTAAGAGCTACACCACATTCAAATACTCCAACCTTAATGCCGAGAGAGAGCGTATAGTTCCCGACGGTCTGGTTCGCTTTAACGTAGATGTAACCAACACAGGTGATGTGGCCGGTAAGGAGAGCGTCCTGCTGTTCACCAGTGACCTGATTGCCACCGTTTCGCCCGATGTACGCCGCCTGCGTCAGTTCGCCAAGGTTGAGCTTGCTCCCGGTGAGACCAAGACCGTTTCCCTGGATGTTCCCATGAATGATTTCGCATACGTAGGACCCGACGGAAAGTGGATTCTTGAGGAGGGTGAATTCAAGATTCAGGTAGGAACGGAGACCATGATTCTGAGCTGTCCCGAGACCCATGTGTTCGATGCTCCCAATATTCACTATATTCATTAAAATATCAGCAAAACGGCTTTTAACTTTTTTCTATTTTTGCAATCTAATAGAAAGTTGAAATAACAACCAAATAACCAATTATTATAAAATGACAGCCAATAGACTTTTCAGAAGCATCATGCTGGTTACAGCATCTGCTCTGGTTCTGTCGTCACAGAACCTTTACGCTGCGAAAAAGGTCCAGGAGGGCCAGCTTAAGGCATCTCAGCGTTTCGTGCACAATTATGGCGGTACCGGAAACCCCTATCTGCCTCTTTGGGAGCATGTACCAGACGGAGAGCCCAAGGTATTTGAGGATCCTGACCGTCCCGGACATTACCGTGCATATATCATCGGTTCACATGATGTAAGTGCCAACCGTTACTGCGGTCCCGATATCCGCATCTGGTCAGCACCCGTTGAGAACCTGAATGAGTGGCGTGATGACGGTCCCGTATTCACATATCAGGCAGCCAACGGCCGTTGGGACGTAATGTACGCTCCTGACCTGGTTGAGGTTATCGAGAAGGATGCCAAGGGTAAGGAGAAGAAAGTATACTATCTCTATCCCCACAGCCGTGGTCCCCGTCGTGAGGCAATGGTCTGCAAGGGTGACCGTCCCGACGGCCCCTTCACTCCTCTGAACCTTGACGAAAACGAGGCTGCAATTGCAGGAAGCTGCATCGGCTTTGACCCCTCAGTATTCATTGAGAAGGTAACAGACAAGGATGATCCTGATTACGCAAAGGGATTCCGTGCATACGCATTCTGGGGATTCCAGCACTCAACCGGTGCTCAGCTTGACCAGGAGACCATGTATTCCGTACGTCCCGGCACGCAGGCTGTAGATCCCCTGCTCCCTGCCAGCTCAAGCTACGGACGCGTTCGCGGTCCTCAGGATGCTTCCAGCTATCCTGCTCTTGCCGAGGGTCAGAATCCCGGTGAGTTCAACTTCTTTGAGGCCTCATCTATCCGTCAGGTAGGTAACAAGTACGTTATGATATTCTCAGGTTACTCAGGTCCTGACTACGGTCTGGGTTCAACAAACTCAGCTCTTCGTTACTGCTATGGTGACACTCCTCTGGGTCCCTGGAAGAGCGGTGGTGTAGCTGTTGATTCACGTGGTCCTATCCTCAACGAGGACGGTACCAAGCTGATCACAGCCAACTTTGCCCATAACACACACGGCAGCATCGAGCAGATCAACGGCCAGTGGTACATATTCTATCATCGTCCTCCGCGCGGCAACGGTAACGCCCGTCAGGCAATGGTTGCTCCCGTAAAGATCACATGGGATGAGAAGCCCGTATCAGAAGGCGGTAAGGTAACCATCACAGGTTATGATCCCTATGCTCCCGATGAGGTTTGGACAGCCAAGGCTTCAAACGGTGACAACTACACCGGTGCCGAGGTTACATCCGAGGGCTTCAACATCTTTGGTCTGCCTCCCTACGCATACTATTCAGCAGGTTACGCTTGCGTATTCATGAACAAGGACGGCGGTCAGAACCGCAACTCACTCCAGGACAACTGGGATATCTGGAACAACGAGCAGGTTTGCAACGTTGACGCAGGTGACATCATCGGTTACAAGTACTTCGGTCTGGGTGGTCTTAAGAAGGACACCAAGGGTATCGAGGCATTTGACGGTACAACATCAAAGATGCATTCATCATTCAACCTGTGGTTCAAGCGCACTGCCGGAGAGGGCGGTATCAACATCAAGGTTATGATGGACGGTCCCTGGAAGAATGACGTTTGGAACGGTAAGGAGATAGGTAAGATCAAGATTCCTGCCAACTCACCTGTTGACAAGGTTGAGAAGTATACTGTCGATGTATCTGAGTTCGTTGATGACGTAGAGGGCAAGCATGCCATCTATCTGGTATTCGATGCTGCCATCGACGGTGCAATCGGTCAGTTCTACGGTTGCGGATTCAGCACCAAGACCACTTCACTCAAGCGTCCTGTACCTCCCACCCTCAACGTTAAGATCGGTGGTCAGGAGGTTGTACTTCCCGCTGAGCCCGTTCACTCAAATGACAACAACGGTTATACCGATAACACTCATTATGAGATGGACTACAAGCTGGAGCCCGGCCAGAAGTCAAAGATTTCTGTAGAGTGCCTCTGGTCAACCATGCAGTTCTGGGTAGAGCAGATCAAGGGTGATGAAGGCACCGCCACAATCACCGCCGAGTACCTCTTCCCCGGTACCACCAGCAAGCAGACCAAGGTTTACAAGATCAACATATCTAAGTAAATAAATTAAAGCAAAAAAAGAGGCGACCGATTGGCCGCCTCTTTTTTTGTAAAAAACTCAGCTGAGATTTGCTGGTTACAAAAAAAATCACCACCTTTGCACCGCTCAAACGGAGAGAAACCCGCGATGAGTTTGGAAGGATGGCAGAGTGGTCGAATGCGGCGGTCTTGAAAACCGTTGACCTTCACGGGTCCGGGGGTTCGAATCCCTCTTCTTCCGCAAAACAGGTACCAAATTGGTGCCTGTTTTTTTGTATTTACATTATCTTTGCATACCACATTACATATTTTAAAAATGGACAAGAACAAGGTGATGGACTTTGTCAAGAACAGAGTTCTGGATAGATTTGCTTTGGGAGCTGATGCGGCTTCGCAGGAGGAGGTTAACTCCAATGTCAAGAAAGGAATCATGATAAGGGGCACAAATCTTTGGGTCCTGATATTTGCCATATTCATTGCTTCACTGGGTCTTAACACCAACTCTACCGCCGTAATCATAGGCGCCATGCTCATATCACCGCTCATGGGTCCTATCATCGGTATGGGTTACTCAATGGGTGTGTATGATTTCAACCTGCTCAAGGAGTCTCTGAGAAACTTCCTGGTGATGGTTGTAGTGAGCCTGGTTACATCGGCCATATTCTTTACCCTGCCGCTTATTAGTTCTACACAGAGTGAGCTGCTGGCACGTACCCAGCCTACCACATATGACATTCTGATTGCTCTCTTTGGCGGTCTGGCTGGTATGGTTGCACAGACCCGTAAGGAGCGTACCGGAACAGTAATCCCCGGTGTGGCCATTGCCACGGCCCTTATGCCTCCGCTCTGCACCGTAGGTTACGGTCTGGCCACATTCCAGTTCCGTTTCATGCTTGGAGCTCTCTATCTCTTTACCATAAACTCCCTGTTCATTGCTCTGGCATCATTCATGGTGACCAGGATCATGAATTACAATACCATCG
>Ga0310690_10003896_pt1 | contig 21836 bp, 36 predicted proteins | sample AusTroGonzalo_MG_2_FD_207661 | JGI IMG/M metagenome (GOLD analysis project Ga0310690, IMG submission 207661) | Bovine rumen microbial communities from tropical cattle in Woodstock, Queensland, Australia - Gonzalo_04 (v2) (version 2) | ecosystem: Host-associated > Mammals > Digestive system >... | reverse complement strand
AGGTCACGTTCGCCGAGAAGCCGGACCGGAGCATCATCAATGACCTCAAGACATCCGGCTTCTACTGGAGACAAGGCTCATGGCACGGACCCGAAACCGCCCTGCCGACCTCCGTCCGCACCCTGCTCGGCATCGCCGGAAAAGACGAGGTCTCCGAATAATAATGACTTCTAAACAAGTTTTGTCAAGCCGAAACAGCAAAATCGGCTTGACAAAACACGAAAAACGACTTAAATTAAAAAGCCAATAAGCACTCGGCAGAAAGTTGAGGACGAGATGACGGAAAACGAAATCAGATCGCTCGTGGATGACTACATCGCAGCGGAAATCACCGGAGACAACCACGCGTGGATCGGTGAGCCGGACGCAGACGAAATCATGGAAAATCCGAAATTCATCATCGAGAAAGCAGACAAGCACACGACAGAAAAAGACCAGGTTATTCTCGCCGCCGTCAACGCGACAGAAAACCTCCTCGCAGTCAAGATATACAACTATGCTCTCGAACGGTACGCAAAGATCGACGCCGGCGAATTCTTCGACTCGACGACGTGGGCGAATTTCTCTTTGAAAATCTCCGGTGATTTGCTTGAGGACAGAAAATCCAACTGGCAGTACTGGACGAAATTTTTTGTCAACGATGACATCGAGAAGAACTTCGGAAAGAACTGCATCAAGGTCTGCACGTTCGATGAACTCTGCAACTGGTATGACGAGATGAACGCACAGCCGTTCGAGGAATGGCTCGTGGAGCAGACCGGATTCGACAAGACTGGAGTCCCGGACGATCTCGAAGCACTGTTCGAAGAACTCGACAAGACGTACATGGACACGCGATTCGCCGTTTGCGTGCCGGAGAACGTCCGACAGAACTGGGGCCGCATCACGCCGCCGCTCCACGAATGCACCATCCGCGAAATCGACTGGTGAGCCATGCTGAAACTCAAATTCTACGCCAACGAGAAACTCGGCTCGGCAGACACAATCATCCGAGGCTATACCGCATACCAGATCACGCGACAGCTCGTGGATGCCATCGCGCCGGAAGAACAGCCGGAACAGCAGACCACCGGACAGCGAAACTCGCGTTATACCTCGCGGTTCCGAACCATGTTCAAAACGCTCGAACTGCCGACCTGGGGAATCGTCACCGCCAAGATGAACCAGGCATCCGCATGGATGCTCGAAACGCTCGTCAAGAAAGGATTCGCCGAATGGCTTGCGTTCGATAAATACGAGTTCCTGCCGGACAACGCACGCGAGATTGTAGCCTCGCAGCTCGGCAGCACGCCGAAAAGCCGTGCAAGCATCCAGAAGATCGCCGACAAGACAAAGAAGCACATGAACAGCCTCACGCCGGAACAGCGAGCCGCGCGAAGCGAAAAGCTGAAAGCCGGATGGGCGAAACGCCGTGCCATGATCGAGGCGGGCGAAATCGTCAAGAAACCGAGAAAGCCACTGTCGGAAGAAGCCATCCGACGTCAGGCAGAGGGGCGCGCGAAAGTCTATGAGGCGAGACGAACCGATCCCGCCGTCCGCGCCGCATTCGAGGCGCGCCACAATTCGCCGGAGAAACTTGCCGAACGCGAGAAAAGGAAGATCGAACGCCAGATTCGTGAGGGCAGGCGCCCTGCACCCGGAGAGGTCGTCCCGGACTGGCTCGAACTCCCCCAGGGCATCCGGCCGCCGGAAAATGGTGCTGAAACTAAACAATAATGACCTCTAAAACGAAGAAAAAAAGCATCCCGTCGACGGCAGCACCGACGGGATTTTTAATTCTGCGGAAAGCAATTGAGCACTCGGCAGAAAGTTGGAAAGGCTATTCTCGCTTCCCGTATTTTTCTTCGATCTGCTTCCACATCGCGAGCTCCTGCTTCAAGTAAGGGAACACGGCTTCGCCACGCTTCAGCTCGGCATCGTTCCACGGCTTTCCGGGTCCGACGAAATGAATGAACACGGCGTCGCGGAGCGAATCAAGGCAACTTCCGTAGCCTTCCATTCGGACGAGGCACCGCTCGTAGGAACTCAACGTGACGTTCGACACGCCGAAAACCATGTTATTCCACTTGAACGGAATCAAGGCGACATGGGCTTTCAGAAGATAATTCAGCAGCGTCTGGTCGCGGTGAACGCAATGCAGAAACTCGTGATCCCAATTGGCGCACCAATGCTCCAGGACATCCGCCAAGCCGTCATCCTTGATTTTCTTCAAGTTCATCAGCAAAACGCCGGCATTGAAATAATTGACCGCACGCGTATTGTGATAATCCTCGTCGCAGCCGGGGCACCAGTGAACCGGCGGGTCAATGACGGCACGGACGTACAGACTGTCCATCGGCATGTTCCACAACGCCTCGATGCCCGGACGGACGCACGCCACGTCAACGTCCAGGTAGATCAGCTTGTCGCAGTTCAGCAGAATGTTCGGCAGAAGGCACCGGATGAAAAGGAAATACGGAACGCCCTTGACGTGGATATTTTTCTCAAACGTCGACGCGCTCAAAATGGAGATTCGGAAATCGTCGGAGACGAGATCGTCCAGATACTTCTTGCAGAACGCCTTGTTGCAGTTCGAGGTGTACTTGATGAACAGAATGTAATGCACATTCGTCTCCGGTTTCTTGTTCTGCTTAATTGAATTCAGCAGAATATACGCCTTGTCCAGCAGGTCGGCTGTAAAAACGCTTGCGATTGTGATTGGCATTGTTTTTCTCCTTATCGAATTTTGTAAACACGCGGCCGCGTGGATGCTATTTCTATTTTTTCGGCGTCGAGCATGGTAGCTTCCAGCTCGTCCATCTGCTTCTTGCTGATTCCGAGCCTCTGCAGGATTTGACTGCGTCCGGTCACCCCGTCCGTTATCAGCTTCAGGAACTTTTTCCGCAGCTTGTCGAACTCGCTCTCATAGCAGAACTGCCCGCTTCGGAACAGCATCTTCCGCGTGCAGAACGAGACAAAATCGAACGCCCACTGGACAGCGGTCGTGTCGACGCACGGCTTGAACGGCGAGACGGAGAACGCGTAGATCATCGCGAGCTTGTGGACCTTTTCCATTGCGCGGTTCCACAAAGCCATCGCGCCTTTCTCGTTGATTTTCGCAAACGTATTGTAGTAGCCCTCGCAGACTTCGAGAAGCTTCTCGCACAGTTCGCCCGCGGCTTCTGTCTCCGGCATGTCGAGCGCACTCGGATTGCCGAGCATGTCCTCATTCTGCGGAAGATCGACAAGAAAGCGGATGCGGTCGCGCAGATCGTCCGAAATATACTTGTCAATGCTCGACGGCGAGCCGTGCCGCCCGCGGATGCCAGCCTCAACGATGAGACAGCGCGCCACAAGACCGTTCTCCAGGACGCGCCGGGAAAGCGACTCGTAGAAATAGTCCGGCACGGCGGTTCCGAACAGCGTCAGGCTTGGATTGCAGATGTGCGCCTGGTTCAGTTTCTCGGCGTTCGCATTGCCCCGGTCGACCGCTTTTTTGCGGAGCGGGTAAATCGAGCTCGATGCGGAGTAGAACTTCAATAGCTTGTCGTTGATTGATTCCGAGATGGACGCGTCCTTCGCGCCTTTGAGCGTATTGAACAGCCAGTCGATCTCGTCCATTTGGAACAGCTGAACCGGACACGAGTACATCGAATCCTCCAAGCCGGCACCGGACGCAAAAGAATCCGCGATGCCGCCGAGATCGCCGACCGACCGCAGAAGCGCGATGTTGACCTTGCGCGGATGATCTTTCCCCGTGCCGGAATCAGCGAGCGCAATCATGTACAGATTCGTGTAGACGTCGCGCTTGTCGTGAATCTTGCGACCGAGCAGAAACGACATGAGAGCAATCGCGCCGGCGAACGCCAGGACGCGGTTCGGATACGGCGCGGTCTTCAAGTCGAGCGCGATTACATCGTCTACGATTCCCGGAACGGACAGCAGCCCCGCCGGGAAATCGCCCGGATCGTCAAACGGATTCTCTTTCTTGGACTTCTTTTCCGAAATCTTGTCGAGGAACTCCGACATGTCGACTTCCGGGTAAAGAACGCTCTGCTGAACGGAATCGTGTCCGGGATCGAGCATGTCGCGCAGTTTCGACCAGTCGTTGCCCTTACAACCGTTGTGATGGCAGACAAACGAGATCGCGCCGTTGGACAGCTGGGTGATGACTGCAGAGCGATTCGCATGGTCGGAGTTGAACGGGCAGACGTCGAAAACCCACTTGCGTCCGTCCTTCCATGGCATCGGACCGGAGACGTTGACACAATGCTTCGAAATCCACGATTCCAGGTCAAACTTCTCGTAATAGTCCACCACCGGAGCGGCGACATGCTGAACGGCAGGTTCCGACGAGACGGAACACGCAGACCGCAACTGCTCCTCGGACACGACATCGAGCGACTTCGGCACAAACAGAATCCGCGCCATACGATGAGGACGCTCCCCGGTAGAATCGCCCTTGCAGTTCATCGTCCCAGGCAGACGCCAGATGCGCGCCGGATTGTGAACGGTGATGTCGATGTCGACTGCATCGGACGAGACAGCCGCAACGCTCCGCAGAACGGAATGGACGAGCTCTCCGTCCGCAGTCGGCAGATCAACGCGGTACATCAATTGAGCACCGTTGCCGGAATCTACCTCGACCGGAGCAGGCCAGCCCATAGAGGCGAAGCCGTCGCGGATTTCCACTGCCTTCGCGCGCGCCAGATCGTGCTCGGCATCCGAGGACGGAATCCCGGACGCCCGTTTCGCGTCGCAGTCGATCAGCAACCAACGGCGGCAGACGATATCGCCGTCTGCGGTAGTCGGTTCACGACCCGCGGCGCGTACGCGGTTGACGGCGCGGTTTAGCAGTTCCGGCTTGACCGGGTTGACGGTCGCATAGCAGCCCTTCGCCGAGATGATGTGCCCAAGCGCACCGGCAATCGATTCGATGTGCTCATAGTCGAAATAACCGGATTCGATGTGAGGTCGGAAATAGTTGCGCGTGGTCGCATCGAGGACGCGAATCTCGAACACATCGCCAGGACGGAACCACACGCGGAGCGCACGTTCAAGTTCTGTTCGGTCAACATTCATTTGCCACCTCGCCAGACAAGAGCTTTGAACGGCCAGACGACGCCGCCGGGATTGCGGTCGTCGATATAATAGTCCGCGAACACTTTCCGGCAGTTGTTGCCGTACTGCTCGCACATCGCCGGAACGTTCTCGTTCACATAGTCCGGCTCAAGCCCCATCGCACGCAAATAGCAGACCGCCGCATCAAGTTCGGCACCGCTCCGGCACGTCCACAAGACAAAGACATGCCCCAGGCGTTTCAGCTCGCGGATGAACTGCGCCCCGCGCAAATTCACTTTGCCGATCTTGGGATAACGGTTCTCCACGATGGTCCCGTCGAAATCTATCGCAAAAATCATTTTACAAAACCTCCAATGGTTATTGTCGCATCAGCCATTCCGTTCCATTTCAGAAAGGGCAGTCGTCATACGTGCCGATGTTCTCACGCGGAGCGATCCCCTGCGGCTTCGGACCAAGTTTCCACGCCACAACGCGGTCGTACTTCTCGCCGGAGACGGAACGCACGCGGATGGACGTAGGCTCCGCCAACGCACCCATCCACGCCCATTCTGCCGCTTCCTTTGCGGTGTCCGGCACGGGAACGCCGTCTGCCGCTCGTTCTTTCCACCAGCGGACGAACTTGTCGCGTGCATAGCCAGTATGCTCCGGGCAGACGAACTCGTACTTGAACTGATGAAAACCGATCATGTAGGTCACCATCAGCGTCTTCGGCGCATCCGGCTGACCGCGTTTCGCATGGACTTCGTAGGTGATATCCATGACCTCGTAATCGTCGAACGTCACTTGGCCGGAAAGAATCGCCTCACCGGAACTGTTCGCCGTCAGCTTCGAATGCTCGGACGGCGGGAACTCGTAACCGCACTCCGGGCACTTGCTGTAGGCGGCATGAATCAACGCGTAGCACTCCGGGCATTTCTTCGCAGGTGCATCGCCATGACCCGGCGTCTTATCGTGGACGCGGATGCAGTCGATCGGACCGTGCCGCAAAATGTTCTCGCCGTAGTCCAGGACCATGCAATTGGTCTTCCCAGGCGAAAGTCGGAATCCGCGACCGACCATCTGCACAAGCAACCCCGGCGAATTCGTCGGACGGAGCAGAACGATGCAGTCGGTATTCGGTGCGTCGAATCCGGTAGTCAGCACGTTCACGTTGCAGAGAAACTTCAACGGCGGTTTCGCATCGCCGAACATATCCTGCACGGATTCGCCACGAAAACGTGCGATGATTTCGGCGCGTTCGTCTGCCGGAGTATCGCCGGTGACGACAGCGCACTCCATGCCGGACTTCTCCTCGATTGTCTCGGCGATGTGACGGCAATGCTTGACGGACGAGGCAAAAATCAGCACGCTCTTCCGATCTTTCGTCAGCTCGATGATCTCACCGCACGCGAACAGCGTGAGCCGTTCAGAATCCATCGCCTTTTCGACCTCGTCCGCGACGAACTCGCCGCCGCGGATATGCAGATTCGAGAGGTCGGCGTTTGCACGCCCAGCACGCGAGACGAGCGGAGAAAGATACCCCTGCGCAATCATTTCCTTTATACCGACCTCATAACAGATTTTATTGAGGATGTTCTCCGGCTTGCAGATAAGACCGCCTTTCAGCCGGAACGGAGTAGCCGTAAAGCCAATGACGCGCACAAGAGGATTGATGCGCTTCATCGCGGAGAGGAACGTGCGGTACATACCTTCGCCGTCCGGCTGAATGAGGTGCGCTTCGTCAACGATTATCAGGTCGAACTTGCCGAGCTTATCCGCCTTGTTGTACACGCTCTGGATGCCGGCTACGATGATTGGCGCATCCGTATCGCGGGAATGGAGACCGGCAGAGTACACGCCGACATTGATGCCGTCGCAAAGGGCGCGCACCTTTCCGGCGTTCTGCTCCAGGAGCTCCTTGACGTGCGCCAGGACGAGGACGCGACCGCTCCACAGCTTGACGGCGTCGGTCGCAATCTGCGCGATCATGACCGACTTGCCGCTCGCGGTCGGCGTGACAACGCACGGATTGTCGTCGTGCTCGGCGAGATACTTGTAGACGGCATCCACCGCCTCGCGCTGATAAGGTCGAAGTGAGATAGCCATCAGTATTTCGTATCCCAGTTGAAGTTGTCGAGATTCTTCAAAAAACGGATGCACATCGCCGCGCACTGAATCGCTTCCGTCCGGTAATCGGAATCTTTGCCGTCCTTTTTCCCGGTCACTGCATTGTTGACCGCCTTGACGACCTCGCCGGCCTCCTCGCCGATAATCGCGGCCGCGTAGATCGGATCATCCGGCCAAGTCGGATGAATCCGCTCGGCGCGGCGCAGTTCGGCGAGAACTTCTTGCATGAGGAACGTTTCCGGCGATTCCACACCGCCCGGTTCGTTCGGATTGAAAACGAATTGCCCTTTCCTGACTTCACACATTTTCCGGGTGCTCCTTGCTGTCGCGCCAGTCGGTCAAGGCGGCAAGCGCGAAACCGATCTTGCACGCGCCCTCGTCGATATCCATCCGAATGTCGACCACATCGTAGTCGGACTCGTCCGAACTGATGCATTCCAGATTCTCACGCGCCGCGGCAAGTTCGAGCATGCAATTCGCGAGCCGCTTCTGCGTCAAGCTGATAATTTCAAGAGAAGTCATAGTCACTCCATGAACGTTAAAAACTGTTTTTCGCACCAGTCGCGGTGCGTGATTTTGATTGCGAACCCGGCAAGGTGGCACAACGCCACCACGGTCGAGAAATGCGGCAGGGAACCGCGCATGGACGAGAAGCCGTGCAGCATATCCTTCGACACGCCGACCGCACGGCAGACGGCGAGCAGTCTTCGCGGGTTCCGAACCGCGACAGCGGAAACCAGACGGAGCATCAGCCGGACAACGCTGTCCCTCGTCGGAAAGACGCGGAAGAACTCGTCCTCGTCCGCTTCATTCACGAACACAAAGTTGAAACCGTGCGCCTCGGCGAAAAGGAGAATCGTCTTAAAAAGAGGATCGCGTTTCTCGTCCACGACCTTGTCGAGGGACTTGACAACGACCTTGCGTTTCTTCAAGACGCGCTGAAACGCCTCGACGACGCATTGCTCTAAATGCCTGACGTCAGATTCTGTCATTTTGCATCTCCTTTCCGCGGCAGAAACACGAAAATACGAGAACGAAGAAAAAAGCATTGATCACGCGAGAAAAAATCTCTTTCATCAATTCTCCTCCTCCTCCATCCAGTCGCGTTTTATTTTGAGATAGAATTCGCATCGAAATTCGCAGTTAAATTCTTTCGGTTTCAAGCAGACCGCTCCGGTAAACGGACACGGTAGACCATTTTCCCGGACGCGTTCAAGTTCATCAACAGTGACGCGGTTGCATTTCTCGCACTCGCCGTCACATGCCGGCGCGATACAGAATTCGCGTTCAAGTTGATAATCGAACGGAATCACATCAACGTGCAGTTCGGCGCGTTCAGCGGTCGAGGAATAACGAACGCCGACCACGCGATGCAATTTCCCATTCGGATAATTGACTCCGTCTCCGACCTGGGGAATCTTTGCTGCAAGCGGCGGCTTTCCGCCGAAACCAACAGTCAGAACACACTTGCCGTCGACTTCCGCGACCTCTTTTCTGTTCAACACGACATCCAGGCGATTCGTGAGTTCGTCCCAATAGGCCCACTGTTCAATGCCGAGCACACGGACGTGCCGTTCCCAATTAACGGACGGACCGGTAAGATGCACGGAATCCAGGCACGTGTAGAAAAGACTCGGATTTTGACAGTTCAAGATCGACCGCCGCGCCATGAACGCGATCCGCACGGAATCACCGGCGATCACCGGCTCCTCTTTGATGCTGTGCCAGACTTTTTTCATTGCTTGTTCTCCGGTTTCTTTCTTTTTCTTCGACATTGATTGTAAGCCCGAACAATGCTTGCAAATCTGAACGCTTCCGACCATGCAATCACGCGGGATTTGCTCTTTGGCTTTGGCATCTCCTTGTACTGCTGGACCGGATGCCCGATGCCAACCGCGCCTTTGGTTTCGTCAAAATTCGCGACTTGATATCTTTTCGCCATGATGAGCGTTCCGCAGCATCCGAGCGTGAGAATGAAGTCAAGCCGCAAATCGCCGTTCGCATGGCTGCCGTCACCGAAGTGAGGACACCACGTTCCGCACGGATGTGGGTACGCGAACGGGCATGGATATGACCGACCGACTCCATCTTTTATCAAGCAGAGCTCGCCGTTGACAATCATGATTTCATCGTATTCTTTTATCATTTTTTCATCCAGGGAAAAGGATTGTTGTCGCCAAACACGCCATCTATTTTTTCAGACAGCAGCTTGTGGTGTTCAAAGCCCTTTTCGTACGCTTGACGAACAAGCGCACGAAGCCCACGGCAAGTCAGCGTGACTTTCTCGTCGTCCGGCTTGCCGAGCGCGGGATTGCGTGTAATAATCGCGTTTAAATACTCTTCAATTGTCATTTCAGCACCTCCATTTCCCAGGGAGCTGGGGTTCTCATTCTCTTTTCCCGCACGATGTCGGCGGGATCGCTGTAAAAGAAATCGCCGAACGGACGATTCCTGATTTCCGCATAAATCCTCTTCGGCATGCCTGGATAAGTGCATTTGTATGTCAGGAGCCGTCTTTCGAGAGGAACATCACCGAACACCCATCGTGCCGTGCCGGCGAAGAACTTCCTCCGGGCAAGACGGTAAGCGCGCCGACGCACCTTGTTCAAAGTTCGGAGATTCATTTTGCAGTCCTCAAAAGATAGTTATCCACGGCCTTCGCCTGCTTGAAGCAAATTGCCGCACGCGATAGCAGAGATGCAGTTTCGTATTCCATGCCGTCGTACAGAGCATAGTCGATGACGTCGCGCATGAACGCGATGATTGCCTCTGCCTGCTGAACATAAAGCGTGTAGAGGTTTCGGATTTCGCTTCGATCCATCTTGTCCGAGAAGATTGTCTCGAAACGGCGAATTTCGACCGTTTTGTTTAACCGATTGATTCGCGCGACCGGCTCAATGATTTCGATTCCGTTGACGTCTTTCATTTTTCGACCCTCGTTTTCTGTAGGACATTCAAGCGTTTTCTGCGCGGAAGAAACCACAAAAACACGACAACGAAGCAAATCACGTCAAGTGTGCGAGAAAATATCTCTTTCATTCACTTTCCCCCACCGCACCGGACGGCATCGATGATGATACAGACGATCACCACCGCGAGAATGATATTAAAAATCGTCATCGCAGTCCTCGTCCTCTTCATTTTTGATCGGCCAGTAGTATTCGCATTCGCCGTTCTCATCCGGCGCGAATCCGGCGAAGCTGACCGGATAAGGATAACCTTTCAACCGATCGGAATTACGATTGCAATTTGCGCGTTTCGGACAATCTTTGCAATCACAAAAAGTAATATCGAAACTGCTCATTTTTTTGCACCTTTCTCTTTTTCGATTTTATCGAGTTCTGCGTCAAGCTCAAAAATGATGTTTTGAAGCATTTGCCGAACGGCATAAACCACATCGTAAGATATGATCTTTCCCTTGACGTTGATGCCAAATTCAAGCGTCCCTAAAAGTGTTTTGAACCGAGCTTCTAACTTATCGAAATCAATCATCGGACACCTCGGATTCTTTTTCCATCGGGATATAGGCATTGCAATCTTCGCGCATCCCGGTAACAGTTTCGGAATGGTATTCGCAGAAGATTCCGTCAATCGCGGATTCTTTGAAAACGCACGTTTCGCAACTGTTCATTTCCGCTTTCCTTTCAAATTGAAATCGGTGTGAATGACGGCATGTTTGCAGCGGAGTTTCCCGGCGCGCAAGGTCTGCCTCTTCCGCTCGACGCGGATTTTCTTCATCGCTTTCTTGAAATCCTCGGCCTGCTGACGTGCAGTCCTCTCGGCTCTCGCCTCTTCTTCGGCTGGATCGTACATGGTTGAGTCTCCTTATTTATTGTTTCCGGCACCAAGCCGGATGATTGTTTTGTTGATGGATTCGAGACGGTGTGACAGATAATCACGCAGTCCGACATAAGCGGCAAGCTCGCTCTCGTAGACGAAAGCACCGCAGACAGTCCGCACATCGGGCTCCGGCTGATCGAGGAAATCAATCTTGTAGGATAAGCCTATCTGCTCGACCACATCACCACGGACGATGTCCGGGAAGTTGCCGAAGCTCCAGATGCACCAGACTTCCTTATTTTCTGCTTTCCGCATCGTCAGCGTCCTCCATATTATCCACGCGCTGAATCTGCTCGCCGATCCACCGCACGACATTCACGCAAAAACTGTTCCCGCACGCCTTGTAACGCGGCCCGTCTGGACATTCCAGCTCGCTCCGTCCGTTCCACGGAATCCGAGTGTGGTTGTCTGGAAAGCCCATAAGGCGCTCACATTCGACCGGGAGAAGCCGGCGAACATAGCCGAACGCATTGATCGACGGCGCTTCCTTGAAACTGGTCGCGGTCAAAGTCGGCACGACGTCACGCAGAGCCATGCCCTGCTTGTCGACCACATCGACCGCCACGCCCTGCACGCCAACGGTGTCGATGGTATAAGCGACTTCGAGCTTCGCACCCACGCCGTTGCCGCCGTTATGAATCTGCCTGCCGATTACGTTCTCGGCAATCGCGCACGCCGCGACCATGACGTCCGGCACGGTGTTGCCGCCAGACGGAGACGCCTTGATCGTCGGAGAAAGCTCCTTGCGGTAGCCGATGCCGCCCGCGGCAGAGCCTTGACCGCCCATGAACGAAGCGACGACCGCAACGGCGTGGTGATGATTCGCCTGGAGCGTAGGCAGCGCATCGCCGTCCTGACCGATGCCGATTGTCTGCCGATCGGTCAGCGTCACGTCCTTGCCGATAATCATGCTGTTAATCGGAACGCACATGACCGCGTTTGCATCGTGCATGCAATGGAGCGTAGTCGCGCACTCGTATAGCGGATGCATCGAGCAGTCGACTTGCCCATTGCCGACATCGAAGCAGAAGTCGGTCGAGGACATGACGAGCGGCAGATTGCCGCCACCGGTCCCGGCGCGGCTCGTCAAAGACGGAGACACGCTGCCGGAGAACGTGACACGCGAATCGTTCGCATGGTTCTCGTAGCACGCGATATAATGGAAACCGCCGTTGTTCAGCGAGAGAGTCTGTGCTACGTCCACGCCGAGACAGCCCCACTCGCCGCCTTGACCCGCGGCGAGGGAAATCACAACGTCGGGATTCATCGAGTACCGGATTGTCGGACAGACCTCCGCTTCGTAGCCGATGCTCCCGGCTTCGGCACCCTGCCTGCCGACGAACCCGGCGGCGAACTGCACGACCATCTGTCCGCCCTGCGCCTTCTGCGGCGTCGGAACCGTAGTGTCGAGCGTCTTCGCCACATCGGCTTCATGGATGCCACTGTTCGGATTCGAGGACTTCATCGCATTGGAGCGATCTGCATCAATGGTATAGATCACAGTCTGGTCGTTCGACGTAGCGAGCGTGTGGCTCATTTCCGTGCCAACCAACGCACCCTTGCCTCCACCGTCGCAGCCGGAGCGCATACGGACAGTATAGACGGAATCCAGCACCGGCACGAGCATCGCGCCACGCTGAACGAACACTTCCTGATTGGATGCACCGATTCCGGTCTTATACGCACAGAGAGTAGGATGCGGATTTGCGAGAAAATCGTCCCAATGGCTTCCGTTCAGCACGCCGCCTGGTGTTTTAATACCGCTTCCAAAAGAGCCGGCAACTGCTTTCCGCGTTTTTCGGCGCGCCGGAGTAGTCCAAGACACGCTTCCCGGCTCAAGTAATACCGAGGCGGCACGTCGCCAATCTCCAAGATATCCGACAACGAACACACGACGTCTTCGCTGTGGAATGGCGAATGGGAAACATCCGGGAACTCTGGTAAATTGAGCGTCCAGCACTCGCCATGCCACTCCGAAACGGTCTCGTCGAGCATTGCAAACAAATCCGGCTGAACCAAACCCTTGTTCGGGCACTCCAACTTCGCATCCGGTAAAGAGGGATAATAATCTTGCGAAATCCCCCCCCCCGTTTGAACTGAATACGCCGGGCACATTTTCCCAGCAGAACCAACGGCAATTCGACTCGTAAGCCAGTCGAACAAAGTCGATGGCGAGGACAGAACGTTCGCCCTCGAATCCGGCGCGTTGTCCGGCAACCGAAAGATCTTGGCACGGCGTGCCCCCGACGAGCAAATCAATTTTTCCACGATATTTGTCTCCTATTTTAGTGAAATCACCCTCATTCGGAATCACGCCGTCCTCGCGCAGTTTTTCATTCTGCTTCATCCAGGAACGGCGTTCGGTGGCATCCGCATCGTCAACGGCTGCAGCAGGATCGAGCGGATGAATCGGACGGGTAGCACCGAAGCGGTGCTGCAAGACGGCGCACGGGAACGGCTCGACCTCGGAGACAAACACACACTCCCAGCCGAGTGGCTTCCAGGCGAGCGTGGCGGCTTCGACGCCGGAACAGACAGAACCATAGCGAATCATTCCGCACCTCCGAAAACGATAGAAAAGAAGATGTAGAACAGCACACCGACCGGAAACGCGAGAAGCGACATCCAGATGATCGCCTCGCAGAAGTTCAGAAAGGCTTCATGAATCTTTTTCAACATGGCGAGCCTCCAACTCTGCAATCCATTTTTCGATTCGGTCAACGGCAAGAACTCTTTCATGATAAACGATAAGATGAAGAATCTCCCACTTCCGTTTCAGCTCGTCGGATTCCGGCGTCTTGATCTGCTCGAAAATGACCTGCGGAATCACGGAGCCGTCGTAGGTCTCGAACGCATTGCGAAGATACCAGTCAGCCTTGCGGAGGTCTTCGATCATCTTCGCCTTGTCGCCCTTGGAGCCGGCGCGCCAAACATATTTGAACGCATTGCCCCAGATGAACGGCATGTTCTTGGTGATATCGATGCATTCGAGAGGCTTCATCTCGAACAGCGGCTGGTAATGAACCGGATGATTGACGTTATCATGCATTGACGGCATCCTCCAGCGTTATCAGTTCACGCGCATACGGCAGAGAAGCGATCCACTCGCAGAAGTCGCGCCATTCCGACAGCTTGTGGTTCCGACGCTGAACATAGATCGTCCGCAATTGCAGATAGTTGGTGGTGATGCGGGCCGTCAACTGCAGACCGACCGGGCACTCGTAGATGAAATCCTCTTCCGAAATCTCGCCACGTTCCAGTCTGCCGAGCCACTCGCGCAGATGCTCGACGGTCGCCGGATTGACAAGAGGCATGTCGCCGAGCTGAACCATCTTCTTCAGGCGGTGCATTTTTGATTGAGAACTGACGATCTGCACGAAGTGGTAACGTTCCATCTGCATCCACCAGGCGTTCGACCCGGTGACATTGAGCGAAACGAGGATGCCGGAACAAAAATTCCGGTGCCCGGAGCCGTCCGGCGCAGACGCGAGACGGATTGCGCGGGCAATCGCCTCCTGATATTTGTATGCCTTCAAGTCGTCGACGCAATCGCAGAAGCCGATTTCATCGAACATCGCGGTCATCGGAAAGCCGGACGCGACAATCGACTCCTCCAAGTCGTACACGCGAACATTTGATATTTTCATTTTGTCCTCACAAAGGTTTGATTTGAAATCAAGTCGTCGAAATAAGCCCACTTGACGATGTGGTTTTCCTTGACGGTCAGCGGCCACGGAACAGTCCACTGATCCGGCTGATAGATGCGGATTGTATCAATCCGGCGAGCCTTGACATCCCACGAGATGTCGAACTCGACCAGGCACGCGATCCGCACATAATCGGCAGAACCGAGAACCGGCTCTTCCTTGACATCATGCCACAGTTTTTTCGTCATCGTAGACCTCCGGCAGAAACAGAACGGTGCTTGTCTCGCGCCGCCCGTATTTTTTGAGATAGCGCCCCTTGATTGTCGTGAAGCCGTAGAGCCTGCGCCGGACTTTTACGTCTCCGGCATCGAGGACGATCTCCGCTCCGCGTTCGAACTTGTAACGCTCGGCATCGGCAGGTGTCATAAACACGAACGGGAACTCGCGCAGACGATTCACAACGTCAACGGAGACATGGACGATGTTCGCAGCGACCTCCTGGCGTTCGATCATCTCGCCGAGGTACTTTTTATAAGTCGCCGCAGGGTTCTTGTAGAACTCGTTCTCCACGATCTTCCGAATCTTATTCGAGATGAGGCTCGGATGAATCGAGCCGCGCGTCCAGTCCTTGTCCACGCCGTTCACATGGTACAGCGCGACGATGAACACGCACCGCGGGCAGAACAGCATGTTCTCGCCGCCGCTTGTCACATCTGACAAGTCTTCGAGCTCGAACTTATCGTTGCATCCGTCGCAGCAGCGTTTCATCGTTTACCTCCGTCGAAATAACGGCGAACGCACGAGAGCCAGGAATCCACGACGTCTTCATCGTAGCCCTTCATCGACCATACCGGGATATGCGTCAGCTTCGACGCCGGAAACTCCGTCTCGATATAGAGGATGCACTCCGGCGGTAGAGTAGCCAGGGCAACCCAGAAGTTGCCACCGGCGATCCCGGCAAAGCCGGAGCATGCGCGGATGGTGCCGCAGACAAGACCGACATTCGGCTGAATCTTATCGTCGCAGACGGAGCGGTTGACGAAGCCGAACGGACGGCGCGGAATCTTCGCCGACTCGTGCAAAAAATGAGTATCGATCGGAATCAGCCCACTTGACGCGATATGATCCCAAAGGAACTCGGCGTCCGACTCGCCACACGACAGCCCGTCGTTCGACGTGGAGAAGAAATGCACGCCGACAAACGGAGAGCCGAACTGGCGCGGCAGAATATAAATATCATTCTGCCGACACGGCGCGCCCATTTCAACGCGCATGCACTTCTCCGCCTTCGTCTCGTCGCCCTCGTCCCATTCCGCGCACGGGAAGTTCACGAACACGCAGAGGTCGTAGTTGGATTCGTCCTGGTCGACTTCGCCGAACAACATCTCCTGCCCGGCATGGAAATCAACGTAGAACTTGATGCCGGGAAAACGGACGCGGAGCGCCGGCAGACAATTGCAATAGAAATCGATTGCGTCTCCAAGCCCATGATAGAACTTAAAAAGGACGGTCTCATACTCGCCGGTCGACAGAAGATTGACAAGCTTCAAATTCTTGTATTGGATTGACATTCTCATGGTTCAGTCCTCATCGAAGATTCCGGCTTCGAGCAGCGCGTTCTTGATTTTGATGCGCGCCTCGTGAAGCCGTTTTTTTGAAATGCAGAGGTACTCGCGGATGTCGAGGTCGCAGTAATTCCGCATATAGCAGACAGCGACCTTGCGTTCCACGCCGTCTTCATCCATCGCCAGGATGGTCTGTCGGACAAGAGCGTACTTAATATGCATGGCGTTCTCCTCGGCGATAAGGCTTGATACGGATAACGCACAGCCCGTTCGGCGGCCACGGTTCGAGCATTTCGGCGAACAGTCGCTTGATGAGGGAATCATCCTCGTACAGCCCGCCGAACGTCAACGCGTCGAACAAACTCTTCTCGATATTGTCGATGTCGCGTCGGCGAAAGTCCGGTGGATAAAGCAGCAGTTCGAGCGAAACGCTGTCCGTAAACTTTTTCACACCGGAGGCCTGCAGCAGAGAGGCGATGCAGTCGCGGTAATGCCGACCCTCACGGCTGATAAGGACGCGCGGGCCGACATGTTTATAATAGTGGTTCACGGACGGCGGCCACGGCAATTCAAGTGTTATGCCATCATCGTTCATCGCGCCCACGGAGCCTTTGCGGGAGCGGATGCCGGAGCGGCGGGAGCGGCGTTCGGAGCGTAGGACTGCTTCGGCGAGTATTTGCGGATGACGTTCCGCATTTCGTCGGAATTCTTATCCTTGCGAACGCCCACAGAGATCACCATCGGCAAATTGTGCAGCTCGACGGAATCCTTGAGGTGCATGACGTTGACGGCACGGCAGATCGCGGAGAGGTCGGCGCGGGCGATCTTGACGGCTTCGGCGTTCGGATTTTCGAGGTTGAGGTTGACGAACAGATGCCGACCGGAGAGCTCGCCCTCGACGATCTCGAAATCGAGCGAGAGGTACTTGCCCGTTCCGGTGCGCGTGGGCTTCATTTCGGACGAGTTGATGACGGCGATGTAGTCGCCCGCGGGAATCAGATCATAGCCAGTAGACGGCGCGACCTCTTCGGCGTTAAAGTTGAGTTCAGACATTCTTTGCCTCCGTTGGATTATTGGTGATATAGTTGAGGAAAACGTTGAAATCGAGCGGAATCTCCTCCGGGAGATTGAAGCGGTTCTTCGCAATGACGGCGGCGTTTCCGATCGTGCGGATGACGCGTTCGCCACCGTCGGAACCGACAGCCGTCGCGATATTGCGTTCATTGCCGAAGCCCTCGGCGGCTTTCTGCACGCGAAACTTCTGCTTCGCCTGGAACACGGCGTCCGCCCACTGCGAGATCAGTCCTTCGGCGCGAGGATGCAGACGCGGAGCGGTGCGGTCGTAGGTCGAGGTCTCCGGGTCTTTAACGGTCTGCACGCCGACATGCGCGATGAGGATTATCATCATATTGCGCTTCTCATTGATTTGAGACAAGAGGTCGCGGAACTGCGTCCACCAGTTAAGGGCGATCACATAGCCCTTTCCGAAGCCACCGTCCACCTTTTCGATGGACTTGACGCCGTACTGCTTGCAGACGTCTTCCCAGATCAGCGGCTCGAAGCCGGACAGCGAATCCACCACGAGCGTCTGGAACTCGTGCGGTTCGTCCCGGACGGCAACGAGGTAATTCATGACCTCGCCAAACGATTTCGCAAGCGGGAACTTATTCGTCTCGATCTGGTTCAACCCGTCCTCGGTCTGCACGAAGATCGGATTGGGTGCGTGAGCCGCCCACATGGACTTGCCGACGCCCTCGTAGCCGTAGAGGACGATCTTCGGAGCCTTCGGCGTCTTTCCGCGAATGACGGAATCCAAAAGATTCATTTTTTTCTCCTGGGTTTGTTGGTTTGATTTTTAGGAATGGAATTTGGAGTGGGAGTCTTCGGTTCGAATTCGCCGCACGCGGCGAAGTCCTTCTCAATGCGCGGATAGACGGCAGAGAAGAAGCTCGTTCCGGCAGCGACCGGAGGTCTGCGACGGCAGCATCCGTTTCCGACGTCAAGCGGAAGATAGAATTCGCATTCGGAACACACGTTGAGTTGTTTCATGTTTTCTCCTTATATTGAGTCGATGAGGCGAACGGACTCATAGCCGGTCGGCCAGACGTTTTCGCGGACGCACATCTTGAAGCGTTCGAGAGCCGCGGCGTTCACGCGTTCGGCATCATCAAGGCAGTTCGGCGAGAGCAGCCACACGCCGCAGGCGTAGGGCTCGCACTTCTCCACGGCGATGATGTGCACGGGGAACGTAACGCCGGTGAGGATGCGAATGACGGCGCGATAGAACGCCATCTGGAAAACATAGCCGAAACGGCGTGCATCGTTCTCGAAGTAGCGCAGTTCTGCGGTGGTCTTCAAGTCGACAAGACCTTCGTTCGGATTGAAGAAGTCCATGCGGATTTGGCACGGAACGCCGGAAAGCTCGGCGCGCGCAACACCCTCGGCTTCGCCGTCGGAGAGAAGCCGCCGCGCCGTCTCGTTGAGCTGAACGGAATGGTCGAAGTCGAGGATTCTGCCGAAGTCCTCGGTCGAAACGATTTCGCGGTCCTGGAGATCGAGCCAGGACTGATACGCCTTTGTCGTTTTGCCGTAAGGCTCGCCGGTCCGCTCGTTGATCGGACCGTCCGCGACGTTGTAGGCTTCATCGAACGCCTCGCGTCCTTCGAGGATAAACTTGTGAGCAGCGGAGCCGAACGCGAACGCCGGATTCGACGGCTCGGTGACAAGACCGCATATTTTCTTGTGGAACAGAAGCGGCGAGTTGCGGAAATCGGCGAGAAGATGAGAGGACATGAATTCGCCGCTCTTGCTGCGGGAATGGTAGACGTCCTCCGGTTCGTGAGTGATCCAGTCCATGTGATACCTTTACTTGATTTGAGAAATCGGAACGAGTTCCGGTCTGCGGTTGTTTTTACGGATGAGGTCGGCGATGACGGAGAAGATCGCGGTCGACGCCGAGATGTTGACCCGGCGCTTGCGGGAGAGCCGGAACGCGATCTCCTGCACAAGCTCCTCGACATCGCCGTTGTACTTTGCGATCAAGGTCTGATGGCGCGCCAGGAGAATGTTGCGGATGTCGGACAGCATCTTCTCATCGACCTCCCAGGACGGCTGTGACTGCGCGATGAAGCGCGGATTCTTCATGAGCCACTGCGCCACGCTTTCCAGCTGATAGGTCGCCTTGTCGATCGGCTTCAGGAATCCGGCGCGCTCGGCGTCCTTGACGACGCGCAGAGAGCATCCGACGATGTAGGCGACGCCGCGGGCATTGATGATGCCCTTCGCGCCCTTTTCTGTCAGCCACTGAATGATTGAACGGTGGGAGAAATTCGGCGCGTCGAACATGTCGCGCGGCTTGCACTCGCTTCTGACTGTCATGTTTTCGTTCATTGTTCACCTCTTGAAAAAGGCGAACGCAAACAGAATCAAAACAGCCACGGCGGCGATGATGAGCATCACGAGGCATCCCGCGGCGCATTCCTCGACTTCCTCGTCGGTATGACCGCAGCCGCCCATGACGAGCGGAGCCTCATTGTTGTTTTGTTTATCCATAGTTCTGCCTCGGATGAATGATGGTGGAAAAGGAGAGAAAGAAATTGGGAGCGAAAGAAATCCAACGGAGAAAACTCCCGCTCCCATGTTCAATTGTCGAAAAAACCATTCTGTTCCATTTTATTCCACTTTGTTTTAGTGGACTAAAAGATTTTTCGACAATGCCGAGGCAGAGGCGGCGAGCGGCAGAAGGCCGCATGGATAAGACGGCGACGCCGGATTGGTAGCCCGGACGGAACGCCAGAAAAACAAGCTGTCACTTGCATTTCGTTTCCTCGCGGAGATAAAAAAAGCCCCTGCGTGGATGGAGTGACAGCTCCCGGTAACGACACCACTCGTACACCGTTTACCACGCAGAGGCAAACTTGCGGAAAAATAGTTTAAAAACCTCGATACAGTTGGTCTGTATAAAGGAACGTAACCTTTTTACAAGCATCACGAATTGGTGGTTCGTTGGTTACAGCTTGCGCGACTGTCATCGCGGAACAGAGAAAAGAACACCGGGAATCTCACCCGACGCTGTTCAATTTAGCATGCTTTCGAGCATTGTCAAATCGGTTTCGAGAACTTTCCGAAAAAAATCGAAAAAAAATAAAAACAGCGGAAAACGCTTTTTTTTTATAAAAAAGTTCCGGTTTCGGCTTGACTTGTGCGAGTTGAGGCTATATGTTGCTTGTTTCCCTCGTTTTTCAAACCTTGCCTTTCCGCATGGCTTGAACGGCAGACGAGGTAGCGTCCGAAATTTTCTTCGGCAGCAGGTGAGCGTACACCTGCTCCGTCACGCGAATGGACGAATGCCCCAGCGTCTTGCTGACCACCTCGATCGGCGAGCCGTTCATCAGCATCCAGGAGCCGAGCGTTCGCCGCAGGTCGTGGATGTGACAGTCTGCGACGCCGACCGCACTGCAAGCCGCTCTGAACGTCTTCCGAACGTCGGACAGAACAGAACCGCGCCAGGTGAACAGATAGCCGTCAATCGCCTTTTCCGACCGCTTCGCGACAATCTCCTGCGCGTACTCGTTCAACGGCACGACAACCTCCTTGCGGTTTTTACTTTTATTATATGGAATCGTCCACACGTCACGCACAATCTCGGACAGATTCATCGACAGCACATTCGACTTGCGCTGTCCGGTATAAATCATCATGAGAAGCGCATCAGCCTGCGCGCCATAAATTGAGGTGGACGCAAGGCGCGACAATTCATCAATGAGCAGCGGAGCCTCGGCTTCCGAGAGAAAACGTTTCCGAGGCTCGACATGCAACTTGGAAACGCCATGAACCGGATTCGGAATCGTCAGCCCCATCTCACGAATCAAGAGCGAAATCGCGCCGGAAAGATATTTCACCACGAGATTCGCGGTCGCCGGGTGATCGAGCATGGAATCACGAATCGCAATGACATCCTCCTGCAGCAGATCGACGATCCGACGCGAACGGAGATGAGCGCAGTGATTGAACACGGACACAGCGTTCGCCTTGTTTTTTACATGCTTGACGTAAGCGTCCATCGCCTCGCCGACAGTCGGAAAGCGGTGAGCGGAAAGCGAGGTAACAGTCTCGTAGTTTTCCAGCTTCGCCACAATCTTCACCGCCTCGGCGCGCGCCTCGTCCGGCATCATGCCCGGATAATGACCGATGGTATAAAGTTTTCTGTTTCCCTTGCACCACAGAACGCGAAATGCAACGGAACGCTTCGCCACGCGCACCTGAAAGCCGAGAATGTCGGTGTCCAGGACAAGACACTCCTCCCCGGATGCGACAAGCTGTTTGACAAGCGTGAGCGTGATGCGTTTTTTTTGACGATTCATATTTTTCTCCTTGACTTTGCGAAAAACCGTGCTATCTTATCTGGTCCTTTACATGGAATCACGAACGTTTGACCGGCTGTCAAACGGGCGCGGAAGAAAAAACTTGTGCACAACTTGTGCACGACTCGTTTTCTGCTTTATTCCATTTGAGGTCAAAATTTACCATTCTATTCCAAAAAAGTCAAATCAAAAACCCAAAAAATTCGTTAAAAACGTCAGAAAATCAGGATTTTATGAGTTGAGCGCGCTTCGCT